>Ga0068876_10000045_pt1 | contig 86208 bp, 72 predicted proteins | sample NOAtaG_6_FD_66442 | JGI IMG/M metagenome (GOLD analysis project Ga0068876, IMG submission 66442) | Freshwater lake microbial communities from Lake Erie, under a cyanobacterial bloom - NOAA_Erie_Diel5S_2200h metaG | ecosystem: Environmental > Aquatic > Freshwater > Lake | place: USA: Ohio, Lake...
GCGATTACAACCCGTCTTTGTTCCCGAAGGACAACCTTTACAGAGGATTTTTGGGGAGCAGCGACCAGTTTCAGGACCGCTGGTCCATCACCGAAAACATCTGCCATAAAGCTTCAGAAATCAAAACTCCGCTGTTTTTGGCACATGGCACGGAAGACCAATATGTCCGGTCGGAACAAACGGATGTTCTTTATGCCGAAATCCAAAAATCAAACCCGGAATTGACCGTGAAAGCCGTCTTGGAGCCCGATTTCGGACATGGATTCAGTTTTTGGAACACCCAAGTCAACGACATTTTTTCTTTTTTCTCCTCCTATTCCACCCAACATGCCGAGGCCCCTTAAGTTCACTGTCCCAAGCCTTATCCTGATGTCCTTGTTTTGGATGGCCCTCGGGAAAGCACAAGCACCGCAAACCCCATTTGAACGAAAGGGACCCAATTACACCGGAACGTATGAGGAAATCATAGAGTTCTATGGCAAATTGGCCGCTCAATATCCCCAATGCAAGCTGATCGAATTCGCTGAAGGCACAGACATTGGCAAACCCCTTCATCTTTTTGTGATTTCCGCCTCCAAAGTGTTCCACCCCGTCCCTCTGAGGCAGGCAGACATGCGTTTCATATTGATTAACAACGGAATACACCCAGGGGAGCCAGACGGGATTGAATCTTCCATGATGTTGGCACGCGACCTTTTGTCCGACGACCGCTACACGTCCATGTTGGAGCACCTGGTAATTCTCATCATCCCGACTTACAATGTAGACGGAACCCTGTTGCGCAACCAAGTTTACCGCACCAACCAAAATGGGCCAGAAGAATATGGCTTCAGGGGTAACGGACGGAACTTGGACCTCAACCGCGATTTCATCAAGCTCGATAGCCGAAACGCCAAAACATTCGCCAAGATGTTTGCCGAATGGAAGCCTGACGTGTTTGTTGACACCCACACAAGCAATGGGGCCGACTACCCTTACATCATGACCTACATCGCCACCCAAAAAGACAAACTTGTTCCCGGGTTGGCACAATACATGACCTCTACCCTAAATCCCGATATCGAGGGATATATGAAATCAATTGAAATGGAAATGGCTCCTTATGTCCAGACAAAGGCTTGGGATTTGCCTCCTGATTCGGGTTTGATCGGGTTTTTGGAAACACCTCGTTACGCCACCGGATTTTCAACCCTTTTCAATGCCATCGGATACACCACCGAATCGCACATGCTGAAGCCCTTCGAGCAACGGGTAAATGGGACGTATCATTTTTGCCTGCAACTGCTCAAGTCGGTGAATCGAGACCGGAAAATCATTGGCCGGCTGCGGAAAGAGGCCGATGAAGCCGTCAAAAAACAGCCCTTCTTTACCATCCGTTGGAAATTAGATACGCTGCCCGAGACGTTACGATTCAAGGGGTATCAAGCCGAGTATGTGGTGAGTGCAGTTTCGGGCCACCGCAGGCTACAATACAACCCCGAGGTTCGTTGGGATAAAAATGTGCCGTTTTTCAACCGCTATGTGGCAGAAGTGGTGGTGGGTAAGCCCGAGGCCTACATCATTCCGCAGGCGTGGCACGAGGTAGTCGACCGACTCAAAATCAACGGAATCGCGATGCGCCAATTGTCGGCTGACCAAAGTTTAGACGTCGTCAGCTACCGAATCGTAGAATGCAAGCCTTCACCCAACGCTTATGAGGGACACCATCCCAACCAAGATGTCAAGGTGCAGCGCATCGAGCACAAGCGCAATTTCCATTCTGGCGATTATGTCATATTCTTGGACCAATCGTCCAACCGATTCATCGTGGAAACTTTGGAACCACAATCACATGACAGCTATTTTCATTGGAACTTTTTCGACCCGATTTTGTCCCAAAAGGAATACTTTTCCTCCTACGTGTTTGAAAAAACAGCCCAAAAAATGCTTTCGGAAGATGCGGCCCTGATGTCTGAATTCACCCGCAAAAAAGCAGAAGATCCGGCATTTGCAGGAAGCGACTATGCCCAATTGGACTGGCTTTATAAACGTTCGCCCCATTATGAGCCCACCCACCTTCTCTATCCGGTGGCTCGTTTGGAGAAAAACCAAAAGTTGGAATTGAGGAAGTAATCAGGAATCTAGTCCATTCAGCTCCTGCCCCAAGAAGAGCATCACTTCGCGGATGTGTTGTTCTGAAAAGTCAAACTTTACGCCGGCACGTTCATAAACCTCGGGGATTGTTTTGGAATAGCCCAAGGCAAGGGCCGCCAAATAATCCTGAACGCCTTTGGAAGGGTTTTGACGATAGTTTCGCCACACCCCCAAGGCCCCAAGTTGTGCGATTCCATACTCAATGTAATAGAAGGGCACCTCATACACGTGTCCTTGTTTTTGCCAAAGATGCTCCAGCGCATCCTCGTAACCTGTCCAATCGATGTGATGGCCGTGAAAACGGTGGTAAATCCCCATCCAGGCCCCAGCCCTTTCCTGTTCGGAATGCCCCGGATGGTCGTGTAGCCAAAACTGAAAGCAGTCTATTGTCGCAATCCACGGCAACAACAACAAGGGCCGCATCAATTGTTCCTTTTTTGCCCTGACAATCTCAAGGGGGTTGGAGTACGCTTCATCCAAAAAATCCATCATCACCAACTCCATGCTCATTGAGGCCAATTCCGCAATTTCAGCCGGAAGGTGTTTGAAGGCTGCGACCTCAATCGGGTGGGTGGCAAATGAGTGAACGGCATGCCCCGCCTCATGCAACATGACAATCAGGTCAGCTTGGGTTCCAACCGCATTCATGAAAATGAACGGAACACCGGTTTCTTGAAGGCCGTAATTGTAACCCCCGGGAGCCTTGCCCATTCTGGAGCCCAAATCGAAATGACCCATTTCATCCATCTTTCGAAGGTTTGAGGCAATGCCTTGGTCAAGTCTTTCAAACATCGACACCACAATTCGTAGCATCTCTTCGGGCGTCTGAAAGGGTTTGAGGGGGTCTTGCCCGTCCTCATCCACGTTCAAATCCCATGGCCTGAGCATGTCCAATCCAAGTTTTTTTGCACGCAATTGACATCTCCGCACCAATTCGGGTGTCACGGTTCGCTCCACCGCTTCATGAAAAGCCTCTGCGTCCTTTCGGCCATAATCGAACCGGCCCATGTCCCTGAATTTATAATCCGCAAAGGATTCAAAGCCTGCATTGGAAGCCATTTTGGCTCTGATCGACAACAATTTCGTCATCAGTGCATCCAATGTCTTTTTGTGTTTGAGTCTTTCTTTTACCGTGGCTTCCCAAACCGTCTGCCTTAAATGGCGGTCCTTTTGTTCCAAAAAGGCTGCGGCTTTTTGAAGGGTGATGTGCTCTCCCCCGACCTCTACACTCATTCCAGAAGCAATTTCATCAAACTCTCTGGCTACTTTGCGGTGTTCAGCCTCCAAAGGGACATTGGACTCCCTGAACAACTCGATCCTATTTTTGACCTCACGAACAAATACATGGTATTGGGTCGGGTCCAACCCGCCGAAACCTGGAGAGTGGTACAATTTCTTTAACAGTTCATTTTGCCTCAGGGTCCATTTTGGCAAAATTTCCATGATGAAATATTCATAGTCATTCCTCAACCCAGCATCAGTTGTGTCCCTTGTCATGCGAATATAGCGCCATGCCAAGTCCTCGTTCACCACAGCCTCGAGCTCGCCACTCTGTCTCAACCACTGCTCCACATTTGTTGATGTCGTTAAATCACCGGATTCCAGCATGTCCAAATAGGGCGCCAAGCCCTCCCAATCGCTGATTTTGAAATCATTTGGCAAAAAAAATCGGAGAGGCCTTGTGGAATTTTGAGGTTGATGCATCTTCTCTTTGACGATTGGGTATTCATCCAAAACTAATTAATTTGAATCTGATGCCCAACGATGCCCCACACCCCGAATGGTGCAAACCCAAAAGAAATAGACAACATGGACCGCATCCGACAGGTATTCTCTAGCCTCAGCAAAGCCGAGCTCAAAAGCCTCAAGCATCTTTTGTCCGTTCAACATTCCAAAGGAGACAACAAGCCATTGGAGTTACTGCGGATGTTGGAACACGACCCCCAGCTTGGGCCCGAACAAGCTGCCGAGAAACTATACGGGGATGCAAAGTCAAAGGCATTCATCATGATGAAATCACGGTTGTACGAACGCATGCTTGATTTCTTGTGTGTCTGGGGCGAAAACACGACCACCGAACAGGATGAGGTGTTTTATGGCGGCCAAATCCAATTTCGTAAAGCCACCCTAAGGGCAAGCGTGCTCAGGAGTCGAAAGCTCAAGAATTTGGCCCTGCCCTTTTGGGAAGAATCTGCGGAATACGCTCGCAAATGTTGTGCTCCGGAATGGGAAATGGATGCATTGATTCAAATCAGGAATAGCTACCCTTTGGATTTGGAGTCTTTTGAGCGGCTGTCGCAGCACTTGGCAAAATCTTCACGAGCCCACGAGGTGAACCTCAATGCAGCGGGTATTTTCGGGAAGTTCATTCGGCTTAAAAACCGTAAAACATATTCGGAGCAACCCTTTGAGTACCTAAACCGCATCTTGCCTGAATTGGAAGCCGCGCTTCAAGAAACGCCATCGCCTCGCGCCCAATATTATTATTTATTGATGTGTTATTATTTGGCCGACCACCGGCAAGACTTCGGAACGGCAAGGTTGGTCCTGCAACACTTGGCAGCCCTCTGCGAAGATGAAAAAGGGCTTGTGACCAACAGCCGCTATTTCGAGCCACGCTATCAAATCGGCCTTTTGGAGCTGAAGCTGCTAAACTTCAACGCTTCGATTCAGGTTCTCCAAGAAATGGCCGACTCCCAAAAGGAGGGAAGTGATATTCGAAACAAAGCGCTCTTGCTGATGGCATACCCCATGCTGTGTTTGGGCAACCTTCAATCCATTGTCCCTGTTTTTCAAGAGTTGGAAAGAACCCTGGACAAAACGCCGACGTCCGCCCGGCTCAAACCGCAGTTGTCATACCTTAAAGGTTGTCATGCTTTCCTCATGGGCAAACCCTCCGATGCTTGGATGTGTCTTCAGGATGCCATGGCCGAATGGAGCGACGAGGCGGGATCCGCTGTGGGGCTAAGGTTGTTTGAAATCATGCTATTGGTCGGCAGGGGAATGGACGACATCGCGGGTCAAAAATTGGAGAGCCTCAGAAAACACATTACCAAATACGGGTGCACGGAAAGGTTCAAGTCAATTTTTAAGATCCTTTCCTGGGCAGACAAACAGGGCTTTTCCATCAAGGCCGGCGCCAAAGAAACATCCATGGTGTCCGATCTACAAAAGCTCCATCCATGGGACCCCTCTTTCCAGGAAGTGATCCGCTTTGAACAATGGCACGCCGAACACAGAAATCCCAAATTTTAAGACATGATTCACCCGACCCTGAAGAAAACACTTTGCCATGCCTTGTCTCCGAGACCGATAGTCTTGGGATTGTTGCTAGGCTTGGCCGGCTTGCATTTGAACGGCCAAAAACCCCCTTTCAAAACCCTTCAGGGCCAAATCGTGGATGCAAAAGGAGAGGTTTTCATCATGAGAGGCGTGAATTGGTGGGGCGCGAACGGCAGTCAGTATCCGTATGGGCAGGGTCATAAAGGCATTGACACCCATGCCATGCCATTTGGATTGCACGTTCAACACTTGGACAGCATTTGCCTGGCCATCAAAAACGCTGGCTTCAACACGGTAAGGCTTCCCTTTTCCAACCAAATGTTGCATGACACCCAAAAGGCAAAGCCAAATTGGGTGGGACCCAATTCAGGTCTTCTGGGATTGACACCCCTGCAGGTTCTGGACTCTGTGGTGGAAGCCTTGACCGAACAGGGCTTATTTGTCCTACTCAACAACCATTCAACTACCACCCATTGGTGTTGTAATTATGATTACAACGGGCTTTGGTACGGAAACAACAAATTTTGGCCCCAAACAACCCGGGACTGGATTCGTGACTGGCAAATGTTGGCCTTGAGATTTCATGATAACCCCATGGTAATCGGCGCTGACCTTCGAAACGAAGTGAGGCCACTGAGGAGAAGGATCATCCCGCTGCCCAAAAACCCTACTTGGGGTGGTGGTGGAAAAAGAGACTGGCACAAAGCAGCCACTGAGGCGGGGAACGCGATTCATCAGGTCAACTCCGAGTTGCTGATTGTTGTGGAAGGCATCAATGCACAGGCAAAATGGCTCACGCATTTAAAATTTCCCCATCTGAAACCTGTGCGCAAAAGGCCAATCTTGTTGGAGCATCCCCAAAAGGTTGTTTATGAGGTTCATAATTATGGTTTCAGTTGGAGCAAGGCCAACTTGGCAAGGCCTAAAAGGCAAGTGCGTTATGGGCAAATGGACACAGAAGACCGACTGAAGCAATACGAAGATCTATGGGGTTTTGTGACCCAAGATGATTTCGAATACCAAGCGCCGGTAGTTGTTGGGGAGTTCGGATGCAGTTCGGAAGGGGTCGAGTCCCAACCTTGGCTGAAAGACCTTACCAGCTATATCGGCAAAAAGGGCCTAGGATTCTGTTGGTGGACGCTGGAAGAAGACTTGGAAAGCAAGGGGAGTTACGGAATCATGAATGGCCAAATGAACAAAACCGATGTCCAGCTGGATTGGCGTTGGGATTTGTTGGGGCCCCTGATGATGGAATCCAACCAAGAGAAATAACAATCAGATACCAATGCCTATCTGAAAACCTATCTTGGGGATTACACCATTGTATCCGACATCCACAGCATTCCTCGGTGCGTCTTGACTGGGGTCACCCACCACACCGAATGATTTTTTAACCCCGCCGCCGGTATAAAAATCAATGAAAAATCGATTGCCCAAAGCGACTTGGACACCCAGCAAAACCCCTCCAGCCATTTCATTGACCTGTTCATTCACATCCACATTGCTCTGCAAAATCCAATCGAACACGGTCCGGGTTTGGGACCTGTAGCGGTGGTAAACAAAGGGTCCAGCGTAGAAACCCTTGAAGTAAAAGAAATCGCCACCTCCTACACCCTGATTTTGGGGTGGGGCAACATAATACCGGTATTGCAACTCTTCCACCGTTCCAAAAGAAGGCTCGGGTTGATCGTAGGTTTCACGGGAGTGCAACCCAAGGGACAACATCAGGCTGCTGGTCTGGTCGCTTGACAACATCCGCTCATAGGACAACAAAAACGTCCCTTCAACAAAGTGAAAGGGGCTAATCTTTAAGATATTATTGATTGGCTCCTGTGTTTTTACGGAGTCCCACTGTGCGGATAGGCACGAGGCTGTGAAAGCCAAAGACAAGGTTAGAATGATCTTTTTCATGGGATTCGAGGTATAATCATGGGTAAAATACAAGTACGGCATCAAATCCGCCTGAACCAAAAGAGGAAGACGACCCAATTGCCACCATCCCGCCCGACGGATTGGGTGTGATTCCATTGAGAATTTCAGTACCCCTTCCACCGATTGTGCGCCTTCGGAAATTCGTGCCATCGGTACCAATCATGCCGACCGTACAATCTTGGGATCCCAATGAAGCATCGAAACCAAATCTCGCACTATGGCCCGCAAAAAGAAGGTTGTTGGTGTCGCCGATAGCCAAAAGATGAAGGTGTTCGGGGAAGGATAAGACCCTATGCCAATCGATGATTCCATTTTGGGGATTGAACGCAAAAACATCCTGCAAGCCTTCTGCACGGTGAATGCTGGCGATCATCTTTCCGTTAGGTGCGAAACAGAGAGCGGCAGCCTCGACAACGGAGTAATAATCGGCCAAAAAGGCTGAGTCCAATTGGATGGGTTGGGTCGACAAAGGGCTTCCTGATTGATCCAAATGTTGGATTTCAATGTTCAATACATAGTAAGAGTTGCTGACTCTAAGCCGGTATAGTTGCCCCAAAGAATCCTGAACCAAATTATGAACTGGAAAATTGGGGTATTCATTTTCCGTGGAAAGGTTGGTTTCAGCAATCAGGGCGCCTCCCGAATCCAATCGATAGGCCTTTTGGATGTATCCCTGTTGAACGACAACAAACCACCCACCTTGAGGCAATTCGAAAACCTCCATGTGTGAGGAGCCACCCGTATAAGGACCAAACTCACCTAAAGCCAATTCTCCAAATTCATGCCTGTCGACAACCTGTAGATTATCATTCAGGATTCTCAGGCGAAAGTACACTTGTGCCTCACCCTTTGACTGAACAACGCTCGCCACCAACAATTGACCGGCGGCATCCAAGCGCAAGCATCTCACCGCCTCTGATTCACCTTCGTTTTGAAAACCAACTTCCCGCAACACCTCGCCCAAATCATCCAACTCCAAAATTGTTGCATCCCAATCCCCTTGGCTACGCTCAACCCCAATTGCCGCCCAATACCCTCCTCCGATTTTATTGGTGATGGCAGACCCCATCTCATTGGCTTCTGTTCCGATGGCAATCACGCCATCTGGTGGGGAAGGTAGCGGGTCGATTTGTTTTTCGCATCCTACCAACAGTAACAAAAATGCAAGCAGTAGGATACGATGCATAGTAGGACCGGTCGTCAACCTTCCACGATGATTTGAAACGAACCCGACTCGCGACAGACCAAAAAGAGAGGTTATGAAAACCATGGATGTTGGTTTTTGAAGGTTGAGCATGAACTGGTTCATTGGATCATTTGACTGTAAGGAAGTAATGCCCAATTGCCAAAGAAACAAATCATAAGTGAATTATACGCCTTCATTTAGATTCGGTTTGTCGCCAAGGGGCAATGGATTTGAAGGAGTGTTGGGGGTGCAATCCTTTGCACAAGGGGATTTTTACTATTTTGGTGGAATGAAAACCTATTGGATTACAGCCATCGCCATTTTCATGGGATTGGTTTTGAAGGCCCAAACCTACAAGGAAGGCATGATTGTCACGAGTGGTGGGGACACTTTGAATGGTCTTGTCGGTATCGGCGGCACTGCAAACATGTCTTTCCGGAAAGAAAAAAACTCCCCAGTACAACTGATTCCAACCAAGGATGTAGTGGCATACCGTTATGATACAGCAACTTTTGTGCGGCATACCTTCGAAGTCCTTCGGGGAAACTTCCCAGAGAAGGTCAATGATTTTTTGTGGGTTGCGTTGGATGGTCCCGTGAAGTTGCTGGAATACACAGGAAAAGGGCTTTTTGGTTCCGAACATACCAACCTGTATTTGTACACCGAAGGGCAAGTTCCCTACCGGGTGAATACCGACCCTGGCAACTTCCGGAAGACGATGAGATGGTATTTTGAAGAGCATCAAGAGTTAGCTGCTCGAATCAAAAGCAAAGAATTGGGCTATGAAAACCTGAAGGAAATTGTGGTGGAATTCAATCGTTGGTTTTTGGAACAGGCTGCACTTGAAAAATCCTCCGACCAAGAACAAGAAAACTAAGACCCGGGTAGCCAATTCCCCCAATAAGGGTTGGAGGGTGATTTATGTATTATTTCTATTCATTATTACGATTTCGGCCATCGAAATTGGACTGAGAATCAACGGGTTTAAGCCTTGGACAGAGCCTGGTGCTAGTTTTAAGACTCAGCCAAAAGGAGGGTTTTTCCAGCCGGACAGCTTGTTGGGTTTTCGGGGGCGGCCAGGTTTGTACCACTGCCAAATCGGCGATTCACTTTCTTTTTCCATCACTCATGATTCAGCTGGTTTTCGCTCAACGGGGAGCCGCAAAACCTCAGACCCCTTGCCTGAAATCTGGATTTTCGGTTGTTCTTTCACCCACGGATATGGCGTGGACGACCACGAGGCGTGGCCTTACATCGTTCAAAGTCGATTGCCCGAGTACAAGGTCCGCAATTTTGGCATGACTGCTTATGGCACTTACCAAAGTTTTTTGTTGCTGAAAAAACTATTGAAAAGTGGTTGTGTGCCCAACCACGTCGTATATGCGTATGGTACATTTCACGAACAACGCAACACGGCATCTCGGTTTTGGCGCAAAGCGGTCCAAGGACAAGAAGCCGCACTCGGATTGAAATACGCCTTCCTTCGCGACGGAAAACATCGAGTCGAGGCGTTGGATTATGAGCCATGGCCATGGCAAGACTTTTCGGCCTTGGTGCATTTGGCCGAAACTTGGTACAATCACCAAGAGGAAAAACGACTTCAAAGCTCCAAAACCACAGCTGACCTGCTGAAAGCAATGCGAACCATGGTAGAGGACGTAGGAGCAAATTGGACTTTGGCCGTCGTTCAGGGCAATACCCCGACCCAGATGGAAAGGAGCAATATAATCGGCATGCAAGCGGACCTACAAAACCCCATGTACCGTCTTAGTCATGAGGACGGGCACCCGAATGCCTTGGGTCACGCCCGCATGGCTGAATTGTTCCTCAATCAATTCAAGCCCTGAAAACCAACCCCTTAGGTTAAATCACGACGCCCTATATCCGCTTGGCACCAACCTTGATTATCTTTGGAGCACACAAAGTCCACCATGCTTACCCTCGACCTCAAAAATCCAGAATACTATTTCAACCGGGAACTCAGTTGGGTGAAATTCAATGAGCGGGTTTTAGAAGAAGCCGCCGACACCTCGCACCCGCCCCTTGAGCGACTGAAATTCTTGAGTATTTTCAGTTCTAACCTGGATGAGTTTTTCATGATTCGCGTTGCGGGCCTATTCGAACAGATTGCTGCAGGCATCCATGAGCTTCCGGTAGACGGGCTCAATCCCAAACAACAATTGGAACTGCTATCCGAAAAAATCCACACGGATGTCGAGACCCAAATCCGAATTTTACAGGAAGACGTCCTGCCCAAGCTCAACCGTAGGGGAATTCGCATCCGACATTATAACGCACTTACGCCTGAGCAAAAAGCCTATTTCGAATCTTACTTCACCGAAAAGGTGTTTCCCGTCCTCACGCCTTTGGCCATCGACCCGGCGCACCCTTTCCCACAGCTGCGCAACTTGGGCTTGAACATCCTCATCGAGGTTCGCGACCCTGCCAATAAAAAAGAACACAAAACGGCTGTTTTGCCGATTCCACAACTTCTGAACAGATTCATCCCCGTTCCTGGCAAACACCGAAGCGACTACCTGTTGCTGGAAGACCTGATCATGCCCCATTTGGACCTGTTGTTCCCCAACTTGGATATTTTGGATGCCAATGTGTTTCGAATCACGCGCAATGCAGACATGGACCTGTCCGAGGCGGAGGCTGATGACCTGTTGAAGTTGATTGAAAAAGAGCTTCGCAAAAGGAGGCTGGGGTCTGTGATCCGGTTGGAGGTAAGCAAGGATATGAGCGCCGAAAGCAGACAATTTCTGCAACAAATGACCGGTTTGAGGGAAATTGACATATATGAAATTGATGGGCCGATTGACATTGCATCCTTCATTTACCTTCATGACTTGGATTACCCCGAGCTGAAGGACGAGCAATTCACACCAGCCCTCAAAGAGCGCATCACGAGGAGCTATTCCATTTTTGAAGCCATTCGGAAGGGCCCGATTTTGATTCACCACCCCTATGACTCCTTCAACCATGTGATTGATTTGGTGCAGGAAGCGGCCCGCGACCCGAAGGTCATGGGAATCAAGATTACCTTGTACCGCACTTCGGGAAAGAGCCCCATTGTACAAGCGCTGAAAGACGCAGCGGCAAAAGGCAAACAAGTAACGGCATTGATTGAACTCAAGGCCCGTTTTGACGAGGAAACCAACATCGTTTGGGCAAAGGAGCTGGAAAGGGCCGGTGTAAACGTGGTATATGGACTGTTGGGGCTGAAAACCCATTGCAAAATCACCATGATCGTGCGTCAGGAAGACCAACAAATCCGTCGGTATGTCCACATGAGCACAGGAAACTACAACGGACGGACAGCGAAAATCTACACGGACCTAGGTATCATGACCTGCGACGAAGACTTGGGACGTGACGCTTCGGAATTGTTCAATCTGCTGACGGGCTATTCCGGACAAAAAGAATGGCGCAAAATTTTCGTGGCGCCCATCAACCTCCGCGATAATTTGGCTCGGATGATCCAATCCACGATTTCCTCGCATTCAGCGGAGAGCCCCGGAAAAATCCGGATGGTGATGAATGCCTTGGTTGACCCGGACATGATTGAATTGCTTTACAAAGCATCCATGGCGGGAGTGAAAGTAGAGTTGGTCGTGCGTGGAGTCTGTTGCCTCAAACCCGGAATGGAGGGAATTTCAGACAACATTTCCGTCCGCAGCATCGTGGGGCGGTTTTTGGAACACTCGCGGGTCTATGAATTCACCTCGCTTGGAACCAAAAAAATATACATGGGGTCCGCAGATTTGATGCAACGCAACCTCAACCGTCGTGTTGAACTGATGTTCCCTGTGGAAGATCCCGCCCTTCAAGATTATGTTTCGGGCGTGGTGGACCTCATGATGAAGGACAATGTCAAGGCCAGAATATTAAACTCGGAAGGGCTATACCTCAGGGTCATGCCACAAAAAGACGAGCACTCCGTGAATTGCCAACAAATCTTCCTGCATCAGGCATACCAACGCCAGAGCAAAATCGACACCATTTCAACCAAAACAGCGTTGGATTAATCCCTTGATCCTATTGGTCAAAATGGCGAACAACAACGGGATTCTCGGACCCGGATTCGGCAAAGGTCCATCCCATGTTTTTCCCCTGCGCAAATAATACCGATTGAAGGTGCCTTGGGATACGCCCCACTTCATCAAAAACTGTTGCGGGCCAGGGTTTTTTTTGACTTTACCGGTCGATTTAGCCATGAAATGATAAACCCGTGAATCGGAAACCCCTTGAAAATGTCGAACCCCTACCTTCCATAATTTCATGGAAAAGTCAGGGTCGGAACTCATTCCAGGACTAAACTCTTCACTGTACCCTCCGACCTCTTCCCAAAGGGACCTTGGAACCAAATTTGGCGGCCAAGTTGCCCCGCTCCAATCCCGGAACTCTATCTTGGAATATGCTTCCAACAGAGATTCTTGCTTGAACTCCTCCACGCCGGAACCAAAATCATGCGGAGCCATCACGCACGAATTTCCTGAATACCGCGGCTCAATCATGGTAGAAGACAGAAACCATTTAGAGTGGGAAATTGGAGCCATCGCGTCCAAAAGGGCTTGATCCCACCCCGGAAGAGCTACCATGTCATCGTTGAAATATACAATGAAATCGGTTTGGGCTAGTTTTGAAGCCGAATTGAGGGCCACACAAACACCCACATTGGTATTTGAAAAAGTATGGTCGATTTGTTGTTCCCGGACCCAATCCAAAGTCCCATCCAATCCCTCATTGACATGTATGATCAATTGATGAGGAAATGCTGAGTGCCTCCGAAGGCTGTCGACACAAAGCTTCAAGAAGGGGAGATTGTTCCACGTGGGAATCAGAATGCTGAACTTTTCGTGGCCCTTGGGGGCGTATTGTTTGGACTCGATGTTCATTCCTTCGGAAAGTTAACCATTACCGGCATTCGTTTGTCCCCCTGGAGTTGTCCAATGACCCATGATAACCATGTTTTTCCTAAATTCAACCACCATGGCAAGCACCGAACCATTGCGAATGCGCGTCCCAACCCTTCATCCAAGGGTTGTGTATGCATCAAAAACGATTTGGGATGGATTTTTGGAAGTTCCGGTGGTGTGTGTCACCGATACGGAAAACTTTGATTTTGAATACAGTCCGAATGCTGATGGTCTGAAGCCCGGCATTCCCTGCGACGGTTTTTTGTTGGGGCAGGAGACTTTCGACCCGAAGGTTGAAGACCCCCTTTCCACGATTTTCAAACGCATTACCCAAGAGAAGGCATACCATTCGCCGAAATTGGATTCACACGGTCGCCACGTGGAAGATCCTCCCGGTTTTGAATTGCATTCAACACTTAACGGTTTTAGGAATTGGTTGGGTGTTCATTTTCCTGACCGCCTTGTTTCCAAGCCGAAATTCACATGGGAAATTACAATTGACGTCGATAGGCCTTGGAAACACGCACACAAACCTTGGTGGGTTACTTTGGGCAGTATCGTAAAATCGGCAGGTTCAAGAGACTGGAGCGGGTTGAGAGAACGATTCCAACAACAGGATCCATTTGATACCCTTTCGAGAGTCCGTGAGATTTGTCCGCCCACCAAAACAACGGTTTTTTTCCTCGTGGATGGAGACCATGCATTGGACAGTCGCTACGACCTGAAGATGAAACCCTACCAAGACTATGTGAAAAGATGGAAGGAAGCCGGATATCGCATCGGCCTTCATCCCAGCTACCGCAGCAGTGACGAGATGCCGTTGATAGATCAAGAGAAGGCATTGTTGGAGGCAGTGGTGGGTTCGGTGAAAACGAGTAGGCAGCATTACCTTCGTTACCGGTTGCCCGAAACCTTCCGTCGATTGGAATCATTGGGTATCATGGAGGACTACTCTTTGTGTGGCCATGAGGATTTAGGTGGGCGCACCGGGATTGCAATGCCCTACCCTTGGTATGACCTCCAACAGGAACGGGAAACCAATCTCAAGATGGTGCCTGCTGTAGCCATGGACCGTACGCTCCAACAATACCTGGGATCGAACCCACAATCTGCATTTGGAAAAACTGCTGCCTGCATCGACTACTTGCGCCAAACCGGAGGCCATTTTGTCCTTATCTTGCACAACGAAACATTCAGTGAGTCAGGAGAGTGGAAAGGTTGGACTCGGTGGGTGGATTCGACCATTCAATACCTCTCAGGCCATGGAGTCTAAACATCTCACCGGAAATGAAATCAACCGGGATGAATGGGCCGAGATGATGCGTCACTCGTCGCTGGGCGGATTTTTTACCTCCCCGGACTACATGGACATCATCGCGCCAGGATGGTCTGCCGTGGAGGTAAGGGAAGGAAATAAACTGGTCGGTGTGTTGCCGTTGAACATCCGCTCCAAATTTGGGATTGCTTACAGCCTACAACCCCCTTTCGCACAATATTGGGGCATCATCCACCGCGACCCGACACCATCCAATGCCTACAAATCACTGAGTTGGAAAAGAAAAGTTGTTTTGGCAGCAATTGAAGGCATCCCGAAGAAAATCAGATATTTCGCCCACACGTTTTCTCCTGAATTCGATTACGCCACACCCTTGCATTGGAAGGGTTTCACCTTGGAGACAAGATATACCTACCGCATCCTCACCGAAAAAGACATTGAGGGCCAATGGGGCGCTTTGGATGGTTCCAAAAGAAACGAAATCCTTCAGTCTTCTTCATCTGGGGTTGAAATCACGGTGTCCGAACAATCAGGACCACTGTTGGATTTGATGGCGGACAACCTCACGGAAGGAAAAGCGGTATTGGGCAGTGCAAGCATGGCTACATTTTCAAGGCTCTGTGATCATTTGATTGGCTCCGGAAAAGGCAAAATATTTTTGGCGACCCATGACCATGTTGTGGTGGCTGGGGGACTGTTTGTGGACGATGGCCTCCATAGGACTTACTTGGCGGGCGTACAGAAGAACGGGTCAAAAAAATTGGGAGCCATGAATCTGCTGCTTTGGGAAGCCATCAAACAACATTGCGGACCTGGAAGGATTTTTGATTTCGAAGGGTCCATGATGGAGCCCATTGAAGCATTTTTCAGGGGATTTGGTGCACAGCCCAACCCGTATCTGTTCGTTCGAAAAAATCGATTGCCTATATTGCTGAGATGGATAAAAAAGTGACCGTTGTAGGACAAGGCAATTCCATTTTCAACCAGTTTTTGGCTGAAATGAGGAATGCAGAAGTCCAAAAAGATAGGATGCGTTTCCGGAAAAATCTATTCCGTTGCTCACAAATCATGGCTTATGAATTGAGCAAACACCTTGAGTACACCAACCAAAGCATTGACACCCCCCTGGGAAGCCTCGAAATGCAACTCATGAAAAGTGAGGTGGTCTTGGTGTCTATACTTCGCGCAGGGGTTCCCATGCATACTGGATTTCTGGATTTTTTCGACCATGCCGACAACGGATTCATTTCCGCCTACAGAAAACATACGCGAGGCGACGAGTTCGTGGTGAAGGTTGAGTACATGGCCTTGCCGTCGCTTGAAGGCCGTACAGTGGTGATTTTAGATCCGATGTTGGCAAGTGGCAAAAGCATGGTAGCCAGCTATTTGGCCATGGTTCCTTCCAACGGGCAGCCAGAAAACGTTTTCATTGGTAGCTTGATAGCCTCCGAAGAAGGGGTCGAATATGTGCGGAGGCACATTCCCCAAGCCCATATTTTTGTGGGGGCGGTCGACATGGAACTCACAGCTCGAGCCTACATCGTTCCGGGGCTCGGCGATGCAGGTGACTTGGCATTTGGAGAAAAAACCAGTGGCTAGGCACGAAACAAATCCAATTGCGTTCCGTTTCAACTAAGCATGCTTCAACACTTCCTCAAGTACATTCCGGTGGCGGCGCTGTCGGCTCTCAAAGTGTTGCCGGGGGCGGCCTTGGGCACAGGGGCAGGACTTCCTGCGTGGGAAAACTTCTTGGTGGTGTTTTCCGGTGGCTTTCTTGGAATTGTGCTGTACACCTTCCTGGGCCAACAAATCAGGACTTGGTCCAAAGCCAGAAGAAGGAAAAAGCCTGATTACCAACAAAGGATCCAACGAAATTACAGGTGGGCAAAAAAAATCAAACGCGTGTGGAACCGATTCGGAATCGTTGGCATTGCATTCCTGACTCCACCCCTGCTCAGCCCCCCGGTCGGAACTTTGGTGGCAGTGGCTTTGCATGAGACCAAAACACGCATTTTCCTATTCATGGGCGTGTCCATGGCGCTTTGGTCTGCCATTTTTTGTTTCTTGGGAGACACCATCAGAAACCTTATCGCATGACCTCGAAACGGCACATTTTCTTTGACTTGGACCACACCTTGTGGGACTTCGAACGAAATGCTCGTGAGTGCATCGGAGAGTTGTTAGAGGAGTACCAATCTTTGTTAAGCCTGCCTTGCGACCCAGACCGTTTTTTTGCTTCCTACTCCCTCATCAACCGTGAGCTTTGGGATGCCTACGAGCGTCGTGAAATCGACATGGAGGCCGTTCGAAGAGGTAGGTGGCACCGTGCATTTGCCGAATTGGATATTCCTCCCGGTGAATGGATGGAGACTTTTGGAAAAGATTACGTGGAACGCTGCCCGCACAAACCCCATTTGATGGATGGAGCCAAACAAATCTTGGAAACCCTTTCATCGGACTTTGTGTTGGGAATCATATCCAACGGTCTGTCATCCAATCAATTCACCAAAATCGAAAACGCTGGGATCGCACATTTCTTTCAAGATGTGGTGACGGTAGACATGGCCGGACACCCCAAACCAGATGCACGCATGTTTCATTTCGCCATGGAGAGGCTTGGTGCACACCCCCATACAGCCATGTATGTAGGAGACACCTACGAATCTGACGTTAAAGGGTCTTGGCAAGCAGGAATGTCAAGTGTTTACTTCAATCCGCATCGACAACCCAACCCTTTGGGAGTGGTGGAAATCCAGCATCTGAATGATTTGCCTGAAGCCGTGATGCGGGCTTGGCGAACTTGATCAGCGGACAAATTTGTACCCGACCCTGTGAATGGTCACAATGTGTTGGGGATCAGATGGGTTGTCCTCTATTTTTTTACGGAGATAGGTCACATGCGTATCGATTGTCCGGCTGCTCAGCAGAAAATCATGACCCCAAACATCAGCGATGATTTGCTCCCGAGGTAAAACTTTCCCTTCGTTGTCCAAGAAGTATTTAAGCAAGTCACTTTCCGTGCGGTTCATTTCGTGGGTTTGGTCACCTTTGCGGATTACTTGAGCCTTGAAATCAACCTCCACATCTCCAAACTGGAAGGGCAGGCTTTTTTTAGATTTAGAGGCCGAGGCAGACCGACGGATGATAGCTTCGATTCTTGCCGCCAATTCCAATACATCAAAAGGCTTGGTGATGTAGTCGTCGGCCCCGGTTTTCAATCCGATCACCTTGTCCATTTGCTCTCCTCGAGCGGTTAGCATGATGATGGGAACGGCATTTCCCGCGGCCCGCAGACGTTTGCACACTTCCATCCCGCTCATTTTGGGCAGCATCAAATCCAACAAAATCAGATCCGGGCCTTCGGCCTGTGCCAATTTCAGACCCTCTTCACCGTCAGAGGCCTCCACCACCTCGTATCCTTCAAACTCCATGTTCTGACGCAAGAGAAAGCGGATGGACTCTTCGTCTTCAACGATCAGTAGTTTCTTTTTCAGGTCGCTCATGGTTTTTCTTTACCAACAATGGAAATGTAATGAAAAAAGTGCTTCCTTCCCCCAACTTGCTTTTCACACCGATTTTACCTCCGTGGTCCTGTGTGATGGCCTTGGCAATTGAAAGCCCGATTCCGTGGCCCTTGACATTGTGGACATCCAGATTTCCAATCCGCACAAATTTTTCGAAAACTAAACCTTGGTCCTCTTTTTTGATCCCTATACCGAAGTCTTGAACAGCAAAACTCACAGACTTTGAATCCCCGTAAAGGTGGAGAACTACCTTGCTCCCAGGATCTGAATATTTCCGCGCATTGTCAATGAAGATATCCAACATTTGTTCAACCGCCTTGCGGTCAATTCGGATCATCCCATGCGGGAGGTCCTTTTTGTCGATTGATCCCAAGTCACCCGTCTTTTCCAAGAAGTATTGGCCCAAATCCTCAGCCCAACCCCCGACCTCAACGGGTTCTTTTTTGTACTTTTTGCGTCCGGCTTCCAATTGTGAAAAATCCAACAACGTATGAATCAAGTATTGCAACCTTTCGGCCTCTCGATCCAATATTTTCACAATGGGTTGGAGCTGGTCCATGCTTTTCACACGACCTAATTTCAGGGTGTCTGCTGCCAACCTGATGGAAGCTAGGGGGGTTTTGATTTCATGTGAAACATTGGCCACGAATTCCGTCTTCATCCTCGACAACCTCAGCAACCGAGCGGCTGCACGGTATAGCAACAGCAGCACCACCATCAACAGGATATAAAGGGTCACAGCCAAAAAAATATTCCTTGAATAAATCGCATCGGTAACCCGTTCCAAATCTGAATCCCGAAAGGCAATGCCGATTTTGTACCCTGAAAGCAGAGTGGACATTGCGGCAAGGTCTACCAGGGTGTTGTAATCCGTGTGGCCGAACGCAACGTTGCTGAAAATCACCTTGTTTCCCTTTCCGGACATCACAGAAAATTGAACGTGCTTTTTTTCTATGCCCTCCCTTGGCTTGTTTTCCTGCCAAAACCGATTTCTGAAAAAATCTGGCACGTATACCTTTTCGAAGTATTCCGTATTGGTTTGGTTGAATACAAACCCGATGAGCTTTTGACTTTGCCGGTTGAAAAAAGGCATCCCAATCAAAAGAGAGTTTTCAAATTCTGGATTGTAATTGAAAGAAATGTTGGAGTCCAAGGCGCTCACCCAATACGATTTGGCAAAGCTGTCCACGGTAGCGTAGGGAGCCATGATGCCTTGAAGGGATTTTTCAACGAATTCGGTCAAGTCTGAGCGAGACCGCCAGTCTCCGGTATATCCACCGCTTTTCCGGAATTTGTTAGGCAACCGAAACTCAAATGCGTTGAACCCCCTGTTGTCTTGTCTAGGGAAAACTGCAAGCCAGGCGTTGGCCAAGGGTTGTGCGGTCGCAGCCAACATGAAATCCGAATTCAAATCTCGGAGACGATCCGGCCGAAACCCTGAAGCGGGTATCCTTCTCTTCAACCTGCGGGCCCCTTCGGTAGCATTGACCGAAAACACCTCATCCAAGTCCTCCGCAGCTTCAATGGCAATCCTTTCAAGTGCGGCGTTCAAACCTGTTTGGATTTGAATTTTCAGGGATGGCAAGGCTGTCATTTGCCAAACGAAAATTCCTCCTACCAACGCAACGCAAAGGCCAATCAAAAACAAAATGGTTCGCCGAGATTCCACACTGAATATTCCTTTTTTCCTGTTTAATCCGCAAACATTTCCTTCGATATCCTGATTTTTTTGTAAAATTCTACAATGCGCCATGTGATAGACTCCTTGAAATGGACGTTTTGGGTATGGATCTTCCTGATTCAGGCCTGTTTGAGACCGCTTGACAGTGACTTCAACAATGAGGGCACCGGGCTCGAAGACCATGAAATGTTGTGGATTACACGGATTCCCAACGGCGACTTGGCCTTGAAGGAGGTTCAGGGAGTACAGGATGCAGAAAGGTTTTCAACCCGTCAGAACTACCTATTCCAAAGTGCATTGCCTTCTTTGATCGAGGATGTCCTGAACGGTAAAATCGAAGGTTATGCTGGGTATGGCGATAAAAAACCAATCGAAAACTTCCGGGAACGGATGAAACAATTCGGTGGAAGCAGATTGAATTATGCGCCTTTGACCAAAGCGGTTGAACTATTCAGCATCGTTTATGTGAACGAGGCCCAGTACCGAAGCAAACCTGAGTTTTTGAGCTTAGTTTGGGAGGATGCCAATAGTTCACATTCGGGAAGAGCATTCGCCGGAGTTTACCTCGACAGCCTTCCGCGGAATGCCTATTTGGTCAAAACCCCTCAGGGTAATATTCCGCTGCGTGATTTTTTCAAAACAGAATGGTTTCATTACCAGCCGGTTTACATCAGAACCAACACCTTGGAATATTCTCCAAGATCACGGGCCGAGGCTGATTTCCTTCGGGAAAAAGTAAAAAATGGTGAATGGAAAAACCTGGAATGGGAAGACGGTGCACTGAACATCTCCGGACAGAGAAGAATCGATTTGGAGCCTGAACAGGTTCTTCAATTTGCCGGAAACTATCAGGTTGCACATTATGATGGAAGCGATAGCCAATCCATCTTCTTCACCGCTCAGAAGGACCACTTGCTTGCCGATTGGGAGGAAAGGTTTGAACTCAGCCATTTGTACCCTTTCCATGTCTCAAGCTTTTTCTCTCGCAACGGAGATTTGTACCTCTTTGAAAGAGAAAACGAAGAAATGCGACTTTTTGTAGTGACCGATCGAGACACCTTGTACGGAAAAAGAGTCGGAAAATGACGGATTAGATTCTCATTTTCCAAGACCCGGTACAACTTTTTTGCCGCTGTTCGTGGCAGCTTTTCCTTCACCTGAATTTCTTTTGGGCCTGATTTGAACGTTTTTGGTATCCCAATTTCCCTTTACCTCAATTGGGTCGGGCAAGGTGAAACTGACCTCAGGCAAGCGATAAGGTGATAAGCTCCCGGGCGTCAAAACCCCATTTCCGTCCACATCTTCAACTACGGAAACCTGATACGTTCCTGCAGGCATCATCGGAATCATGAACGGACCTGGACCGAACAATATGAATTCCACGTTTTTGCCCTTCTCTTTTCGATTACCTGAAGCTAAAGGAGGACCTGTTAATTTGACAACAAACTTGATGGAAGGACGAACGGAATCTTCCTGAATCACACCTGAAATCGAGCCCATTTTCAACGGGTCAGGAATGCTGACGGGTATCAAAACTGTACTATCCCGTTTTGCAATCCCAGAGAAATTAGCCGTTGAATCCAAATAAATGTAATGCTTTTTTCCACCTAAAGGTTTGTTTTTCAAATAGATATATAAATCTAGTCCAACTATTTCCTTGCGTGATGGTACATCCTTGCCCACCGAGTCAACCAAGCGCACAGAAGTATCCCCAGAACTGAATTGTGGCAAAGCCAACAAAGGCAAAACAACCGCACTCCTAGAAAAATCAAAATAAGGAGATGCACTCCATTTACCTTGCTCCTCTTTGACCCACACATCCTGGTTGAATTTCAAGGTCGTATCCGATTGGTTGCCCAAAGAGTCGCAAAGTCCCACAAATTCTCCCGAACGTGCCATTCCTCTGGGAATAGGAGAAACACAATACAACAAGGTTGGGTCCGAAATACCGACTCGAAAAGTCTTTACATTATTCTGCACACCCAAGGAATCTAGAACATTGATAGACGGAATTTTTGCTGACCATTTTTCTGATGCTTCAACCCTAAAAACTTGATCATTGACCCACTTCAAAGACTTAACCTTGGGGCCCTTCGAATCTTGGACAAAAGACAAAAAATTGAGCAGTAATTTGAGGCTGTCTTCAGTCTTGATTTCAACCAATCGATTGTTTGTCAATGCAATAGCTTCTTTTTCTTGGCTATATGAATAGTCACCATCCACATCTGCCACTCCATATACCTTGTAATTTCCAGGCCTCAGATATTTGAATTCAAAAAATCCTTTTTCATCCGTCTCAACAGCATAAACAGGTCTTCGGCCAAAAATAGAGTCTGCTTTCACTGAATCAGCCGGAAAAAGCATCATCGTCATGCCTTCCTGCGGCTTTGATTCCCATGCGGAAATCACGCGCCCTCGAAATGAAAGGCTATCCAATTGTGCTCCCGTGGAAAAGGCATAGGTATAGGAAGAGGACATTTTGTTGCCCTCATTGAAATCTTTTATTTCTTTTCCCAGTGTGATGACATAGCTGGTGTTTGGTAAAAGCTCATCTTTAAGCCTCAAAATCAGCTTTTTATTCAATACAATTACCTCCGGCCTCACCCTTGGTAACGGTGATATGAAAACCTCCTTGGCATAATTGCCCGACTTCAGGAATTCATCGAAATAAAAAACGATTTCTCGGTCTTGGACGAAGCGGGCACCGGGCGGTGGTATTACGCCCAAAACCTCAGGTCCCCGGCTATCTTTTTCACCTCCCGAAGGCTTCCCGATGTTGGCGCAGGCATTCAATAGGGCCCATAACAAACCCAAGAAAATGACCATGCGTATTCCGGAAATCCTCATTTGCTTTTTGATCGCGTGTAAAATAACGCAATAATTCCTGCTACACCCGAGCCTAAACCGAAAACTGGAATGCCATGTTTCACGAACCCGCGGGGGGATTCTCCTTTGGACTCAGAATCGCAATTTTTCCGGACCAATTTCAATTGCCTGCCAGACAAGGTGTCTTGATGATTCAAACAAAATCGCCCCGGACCAAAATCTTCCGAAAAGGTGTCCAAGCATACATCCACCGAGCGAAGAAATCGACCCGGTTTAACTTTTGAAAATCGAACCGACGGAATATCTACCACAACATCCAATCCGGGCCGAATACCAGAACGCACACTATTCAGGATCCGATTGACAGCATACCCATCCAATTTGCCAACCGGCCGATAAAGGCCTTGCAATCCTTCGACAATCAAAGAATCGACGCACCGTTGATTGCTGTTTTGAGAAACTACAATCCCCCAGGATCCAAAAATCAGCAACAACAAGTAAGTGATTGATTTCCAACAGGTTTTAAACATCGTCTCAGAAAGCATAAAACCAGGTTATCGGGAGTGTCTGTCGAAAATGAGTGAAAGTGCCTCAAATCGCCTAAAATGTAGCAAAAACAGAGTCTGTCATTTTCCAATCACATATACCAAGGAGCTGCATTTTTCCTTGTTGAATAGTGACTGCACGTAGCTTCTGAATCCAATCCACAATCCCCGAAGGAAACTTCCGCTCCGATACTGTTCACTGAGCAGGCTTACGTAAAAAGAATCGAAGGGCATTCTTTTGATTTTCAATAACTTAAGACCATTTTCTTGCAACAGACGCTTCATCGAATCTGGTGAAAAATGATACAAATGCCTAGGTACGTCGTAAGCAGCCCAAACGGACCCATACTTATTTGCGTCCAAGGAGGTATAATTGGGCACCGCCACAAACAAACACCCTTTTGGTTTCAAAATGGTTTTGATTTGGGAAAAGTAATCAGATAAATCGTGCACGTGTTCTAGAACATGCCACATGGTGACGGCATCAAATCTTTCTGCCTGAAGTTGAAATAGCAGGTCCGTATTCTGGGAATCAACACCAAAATCTTTCTTGGCAACTTGCCGTGCATCCTCATCGGGTTCCAATCCCATCACATCCCAACCGCTGTTTTTCATCGTCGCCAAAAAAGCACCTGCACCTGATCCGATGTCCAACAACTGACCCTTGTTAACATTCGTACCCTTTTGTACCCAAGATTTCTTTGAATTCAAGGTCAAAGTCCGCACCACCTGATAGGCTTGGTTCATCAAGCCCTTCTTGGTATTGCTGTGGCTGATGTAGGATTCACTTTTGTAGTAGGGCCCGATTTCTGATTTGCCCGGCACCGGACTGGTAAACCTCAACCCACAGGAATTGCAATGACGAACGGTGAAGCTGGAATGGCTTACAGTATAATCCTTACACGCCATGATGGGCTCATGGTTTTGGGAATGGCAAACTGGACAAAGTGCTATTTCATTCATGTTGTTCAATCTGAATTACCTACCAATGAATACCATCAAAACGGAAATATCTGCAGGTGTGACTCCACTGATTCGACTTGCTTGTCCAAGACTCTTGGGCTTGACCCTGCTCAGCTTTTCCCTGCCCTCGAATGACAAGGCGGTCACGCGGTGATAGTCGAAATGTTCGGGTAGGATGATGTCATCCAAACGGATCATCTTATCGGCCATTTCGCGTTCTTTTTTGATGTATCCCTCGTATTTCACCTGTATTTCGGCTTGTTCAACCGTTTCGACGTCAAATCGGCCCAAGCTTTCACCAAATGCAGGAATCAAATCCCTGAACATTTCAAAATCCAATCCTGGTCTGGTAATCAGCTGCTCCATTTTGATCGCCTGTTTCAAGGGAGAATGACCGAGCAGCTCAAGGAGTGGATTGGCTGTATCCGGGGTAACAGAGATTTTAGACAGGTCCGAGAGAATGGATTCAACACCAGCTATCTTCTTCTCCACACGCTCCAACCGATCCGCTTTAGCTAGTCCTATTTCATGCCCCATCCTCGTGAGCCTGATGTCGGCATTGTCTTGGCGGAGCAGTATCCTGAATTCGGCGCGGGAGGTAAACATACGGTAAGGTTCTTCCGTGCCCTTGTTGACCAAATCATCGATGAGGACCCCAATGTAGGCTTCATCCCTCTTCAACACCACAGCTTCCTTGTCCTGCACCAACCTTGCCGCATTGATACCCGCAATCAATCCTTGGCAGGCAGCCTCTTCATAGCCGGTTGTGCCGTTGATCTGTCCTGCGAAAAACAAGCCATGAACCAATTGCGTTTCCAAAGACAATTTCAGTTGTTGAGGAGGAAAGAAGTCATATTCGATGGCATAACCCGGGCGGAACATTTTCGCCTCTTCGAATCCCTCAATAGACCTGAGGGCCTTGTATTGGACATCTTCCGGCAGCGAAGAGGAAAAACCGTTCAGGTACACCTCGATGGTGTTCCAACCTTCCGGTTCAACGAATAGTTGGTGTCGGTCCTTATCGGCAAAACGAACGATTTTATCTTCGATGCTTGGACAATACCTCGGACCAAGACCCTGAATTCTGCCGGAAAACATAGGAGACTTTTCAAAGCCCGTGGCAAGGATATCGTGTGTTTCTTTGGAGGTGTGGGCAATGTGGCAGGCCAACTGCTTTGCTGGTGGACTTGTTTCATCTGAAAATGAAAACTTCGAAGGGTTTTCATCTCCCTCCTGAACGGTGAGCCTGTCGTAGTGGATGGACCTGCCATCTATCCGTGGAGGGGTTCCCGTTTTCATCCTGCCGGACTGAAATCCCAACTGGATCAATTGTTCCGTTATTCCGGTTGATGCTTTTTCTCCGGCGCGTCCTCCCCCAAATTGTTTTTCTCCGATGTGGATGAGTCCATTCAAAAATGTTCCATTGGTCAACACGACCGTTTTGGAGCGGATTTCAATGCCCATGCCACTGACCACTCCGCAAACTTGGTCTCCCTTCAAAATCAACGCCGAAACCATGTCCTGCCAAAAATCGACTCCAGGCGTCTCCTCCAGCATCAATCTCCACTTCTCAGCAAACCTCATTCGGTCGCTTTGGGCCCGTGGACTCCACATGGCCGGTCCTTTGGAACGGTTGAGCATCCTGAACTGTACCATGGATTCGTCGGTAACAATTCCGGAATAGCCACCCAGGGCATCGATTTCCCGGACCAGTTGTCCCTTGGCCACACCCCCCATGGCAGGATTACAAGACATCTGTGCAATCGTGCCCATATTCATGGTACACAAAAGCACCCTGCAGCCCATGTTGGCAGCGGCGGCGGCAGCTTCACATCCTGCATGGCCGGCACCAACCACAATTACGTCATACGTAGGAAACATGGTTATATCCGAATTGAACAGGGCAGCAGCCCGTATGAATCTAGCTCATTGTTTCATCCCAAGATGTTCCACGTGGAACACCCTTCAAAAACGCCTCAAAGATAGGGCGAAATCCTCTGCAGCCCTCATTTCGGCTTCGGAATCATCATCCAAATCATCGAACCCCACCAAATGCAACAATCCATGTACCATCACCCGATGAAGTTCATTTTCAAATCCCGTGTTGAACAAAACTGAATTTTCCCTTACGCGATCCACAGAAATGAACACATCCCCCATTAGATTCTCGCTTCCATCATCATGCAAGGGGAAGGTCAAAATATCCGTATAGGTATCATGCTGAAGGATTGATTCGTTCATCTCCGCCAATTCCTCGTCATCAACAAAGATGTAAGTAAGGCCCTGAATGCGCTTTCCATGGGAAATAACGACATCCTGAAGCCAACTTTGAACATTTTCAGCTTCAACTAATTCGAAATCAGTTACTTCCGAAAAAAATTCAATCCCTGAATCCATCAAATATTGAAAAACATCCTGACCAACCGACCGCCCTCGTCAAATTCAATGCTATCGGAAAGATGCCTCATCAAAAAGACTCCACGACCACCAGGATTTTCAAGATTTTCTGGGGCTGTAGGGTCGGGAAGTGCCTCAGGATCAAATCCTTTGCCTTCATCCTTTACGCTCACAACAATCCTGAAACTTGAAACCATTTCACAACTAATGAATACCCGCTTGGCCTGTTCCATCGAATTGCCATGGTGGATACTGTTATTCACCGCCTCCGTGACCGCAACCATGACATTTCCAAAAACATCATCCTTGAATTCCAATTCTGAACGAATCAGCTCTATGAACTGTTCCACCTCAGGTAATTGGTCTGGATGACTGTTTATGACGATTTGTTTCACCATGGATGCCTGCAATTGTCCTTGTGCATTCATTTTGCGTCCTCGAGCAATTTAAAATATTTTTCAATGAGGATCATGAAATCACTTGAATATTCCAACTGATTGGACTTCAACAGTTCCTGTCTCAACCTGTTCTTCAATTCATCCTCCTCCAATTTGTCCGGGGCAACTTTATCCAATTCATCTCCCGTGTTACTTTCCCTGCGTTCCTCCCATTCCTCCTTTTCCCGTACTGCTTTCATGCTGTCCAACAACCTGTTCATGATGAGTTGCTGACGCTTGAGTGTACGCTCCGTGAGAATCTGGTTCTTGAGTTCGTCCTCAGTATCCTTCATGTCTTGCATCACCTTGCCCATGTCTCCCAAACTTCCCCCTTCGCCCTTTTGAATCTGTTCATGGGCTTCTTTCAGTTGCTGCCGTATCATTTCTTGCATTTTCGCCATTTCAGCAAGTTTTTTCGGGTCCGTCCCTTGACCATTTTGCATCATTTGTTGCATCATGCTGTTCAGCTGTCCTTGCTTTTTGGAAATATTCGACATGCTTGGTTTTCCACCACCTGGCTTTTGACACTGACTTTGACCGCCCTTTTGCTGTTGCATCTGTTGCTGCATTTGTTGCAAAACATCGGTAAGCATGTTCGCCAAATTATTGATGCTGGTCATGGCACGATGTTGGTTTTCAACTGCCGTGGGAACGAATTTCTCATCCATGGCAACTGAAGCACTTTTCATGCTCTGAACGATTTCGTTGGACTCATCGGTCACAAATTTCTCTATTTGAAAAACCCTTTTGGCCAACTCATCCAAGCTGTCTTTCACCATCATCATGTCGTCCAACAATTGCTTTTGCTCGACCTCTTTTGCAAAAAGTTGGGGGTCATTCGAGCGTATTCCCTTCATGGCATCACGAAGGTCCTCCTGTTTGAAAGACAATTTCAACAGATTCTCCAACAGGTACCTCAGATCATCCATGTTTTCCTGATCCTGCTCCCCTTGCGACTCCTGCATCATGGAACTCAAAGAATCCTCCATGTCCTGCATCTTTTGAGATGCATTTTTCTGGGACTGGCTACCGGACTTCTTGTCTTGTTGCTGCATTTGTTGCCCGGCATTGTTCATTTCCTCTTTTGTATCCTCAGCATCCTGCTGAAGCTTGTCCATTTTTTCTTGATCTGGGGTTGAGGTCTCTTTTTTCTTTTCAGCCAAATCCTTGAGGTCTTGTTTCACTTTTTCCATTTCCTCAGACAAGGATTTTTGCTTTTCAGCCAAATCTTTCATGGACTCTTCGTCGCCCTTTTTTGCATCACTAAGTTTTTCGGACAACATGTCTTGCTTCTTCTGGAGATTGTCCAACTTCTGGAGCAATTCCTCCGACTTCTGTTGGACTTCCAGTTGCTTCATCAATTCCATGGCACGTTCTAAAGCCTGCTCAAGATCTTCCTGCTTCAATTGCATTTGATCCATCATCTGCTTCATTTCTGCCGGATTCATTTTTTCCATCTCCTTGCGGAGCTTTTCCATGTAGTCGTTGAACTCCTTGTTGTTCAACTTCTCCATGAGTGCATTCAACTTTTCATATTTCTCCAACGTCTCCTGACGAAGCATCTGATTGTTTTCAAGATTTTCTTTATGCTCTTTGAACTGCTTTTGGGCTTCCGAAATCTCCTTTTGAACGGATTTGTTTTTATCCAATAATTTTTGGAGCTCCTTTCGGTCATCAAAGGATAACGCTTTTTGGTTCAAAGCTTTTTCCTGAAACCGCTCCATCCCCTCTTGAATGTCTTTAGCATCCTTCACAAGCCGTTCCATCTTCTCTTCCAACTGTTCCTGTTGTTTGTCAACAGTTTCGAACTTCTCCTCGAGACTCGGAAAATTGATTTTATATACAGCACTCACGGCAGCTTTAGGACCTGAAACCATATCATTGTCCCAAACCTTGATTAAATATTCGGCAGCGTCTCCCTCTTCCATGCCCAATCCCATTAAATCAACTTCCATGGACTTGCGCTGAAGCAACTCCCGTCCTTGAACCGGAATCTGAATGGTTTGAAAATCTTTGCCGACTTTACCTGATTCCAATTCAGATTTCGTGAAACGATAATTCAATGTGACCCTGCTGAACCCATAGTCATCGGCAATTTCAAAGTCCAAAGGCATGAACATGGTGAAATCAGCTTGGAACTCTTCGTCTTTGGCATTCAAAAAAACAGTCGGGTACCTATCCTGAATGATATCCAACTGATAGCGAGTGGTATCGGTATTTGGAATGCCCCTCTTGGAAACCAAATTGAAAAAATATGATTCCGACTCGAGCGCTTGTCTTTCCACCACAAATACACCCGGTGCTGAGGTTGATTTGAACGAAATGGTATCCAATCCAACAAATTCAGTTTTTTCGACGACGGTATTCGGTTCCAGTATCCACCTGACTTTGGTACCTCTCACCACTTTGAAGTCACCAACGTTAGCTGGCAAGGTATCGTCCTTCAAACCCGTATATCCCGGATAATCCAACCAAACCCTGAATTTCCTTACGGCTGGCCTACTCAATACCTCCACAGAAAAAGGTTCGGTCATGGCCATTTCATTTCCAATCTTGTAGTTGAAATTTTCTTTCACGTCCCGGAATTCAAATTCAAAAGCATCCGCCCTGAGTTTGTCCATCGGATAGTGTACATATTCTCCTTCACTTGACTTTTTGACATAAAGAAACAGTTCGCCCGGCAATTCATCCCCCTGGACCTCTGCTTTAAGCTCAAACCCTTCTCCAGAAACCAATTCATCCGGATGGTTCATCACATTTACACGGAAAGGCGGCGGCGGAATGAACTCACGATTGAAGTTTACCAACCGCGTCGTGCCATTGGTGAGCACATCTGGCCGAATCAAAGCAAGCAACAAAAACAGCAACAAGGGGACGCCCAAATAACGTGCAAACCTCCAATTCACCTTCAGGTTGATAGCACGGGCAAACGGAATCGGTGCCAATTCTTCGGTTTTCTTCTCAATGGCTGCAGCCAACAGAACACTTTCACGCTCTCCGAGCTGACCCTTCAACTCCAACAAATTCACCAACTTGTCATCCACGTTCGGAAAAAAATCACGGATGATTTTGGCTACTTCCATGTCCGAAAGAGACTCGGTGAGGTTAACCATTTTGCTCCATGGCACCAATACTGCATAACCCAAGATGGCCAAAAAAACTCCGGCCAAGGCAAGCATCAAACCCGTACGTACAGACGCCGAAAATCCCAGAAGACCTTCACTTGTGATTCCCACGAACAAAATACTGGTCATCACCAACGCAAGGGCAATGCCGCCCCGAATCATCCGGTTCAGATAAAATTTCCACCGGAATTCTCGAATGTGCTGTTGTAATTGATGATTAGATTGACTCACAGAAAAGCTCAATTGAGAAGTCCAAAATCCAATAAGACCTGAAGTAGGGTCCCTGAATCATACGAACAAAATCGGTCCAAGTTAAATTTCACGAAATCAATCCACATCCACAACCATTCCACAGGCCTTGACATTATAAAAGACCGTCAGATCCGGTTTTACCTACCAACCTGCATATCCAAGCCCAAACCACCAAAAGGATGATGCTCGAAAGTGGGTTGCCGTGAATTAAAACGCTAATGGTGCTGCCAAAGACTGGCCAACTTCCCAAATGGTCATTCCAACCGCCACCGACAATGAATCCCACTATATCCAACAACAGAAACCCAAAAAACAGCATGACCGTACCAATGGCAAAGGCAAAAACTGAAAAACGGATTTCGTCCCAATAGTGTGTCCTTTTCAAGGATTCGTTCATACCTCCAACACGAGCTCAATGGGGGCATGATCGGAATGAACGGCGTCTGCGTGGATGGCATGACTTTTACAGGCCGATGAGAATGTCTGACTCACCAAGTGATAATCAATCCTCCAGCCTTTGTTTTTACCACGAGAACCAGCACGGAAACTCCACCAGGTATAATGGTGCGGATTGGGATTGAACATCCGGAACGAATCCACCAACCCTACATCGAGCAAATTCCCAAACCACTCCCTTTCATGCGGTAAAAATCCACTGCTGTTTTTGTTACTAATCGGATCGTGGATGTCAATGGCTTGATGGCAAATGTTATAATCACCCGAAATCACCAAGCGAGGCACTTTCTTCAGCAAATCTTGCAGGTAGGGAATGAAATCAGACATGAAAGCCTCTTTTTTCATTTGCTTGTCTTCCCCACTGCTACCAGATGGCAAATACAAACTCATGATCGAATAGTCCTTGAAATCGACCCTCAAAACTCTTCCTTCCTTGTCATATTCTGGAATTCCGCATCCGTATTCAATGTGCTCTGGCAATTGCTTCGACCAAATACCCACACCACTGTATCCCTTTTTTTCCGCCGGATGCCAGTAGGCATGGTAACCTGAAGGAACCCTTAATTCCTCCGGCAAATCCTCGGGCATTGCCTTCAATTCTTGGAAACATACCACATCCGGATTGACCGAACGCAACCATTCAACCATTCCCTTGCTGGCTGCACTTCGAATCCCATTGACATTATAACTCAGTATTTTATGAATTCCCATCTCGAAAGTGATTGAATCCCAAACTATTTACTTCTAAAATAGATCCTGAGGCCGTAACTACATTCACGCCATTGGCCCTGTCGGAAATATGACCAATGATGGAAACTTCACTCCAATCCTTCATTTTATCATAAGCCTCCAATGGAACAGTGAATAGCAACTCATAATCTTCCCCGCCATTCAGGGCCATACTCAAAGGACTGATTTCGAATCTCTCACCCACCTGAACCGTGACTGGATCGATCATCAACTTGGTTTCGTAAATGGTGGCCCCGACCAGACTTTGATTGCAAATGTGCATCAGCTCGCTTCCCAAACCATCACTGATATCAATCATGCTGGTTGGCTTGATACCCATCTGCTTCAACTTTCTCACGATTTCACGTTTGGCCTCCGGACGCAACTGCCTGCCAACCACATAATCCATCCCTGATAAATCAGGTTGAACCTCGGGATTCTTCATGAAGACGCTCTTTTCACGCTCCAAAACCTGCAAACCTGCAAACGCTGAACCCAAATCACCACTCACCACAACCAAATCGTTTTCCTTGGCTCCGTTGCGATAAGCAATTTCATTTCGCTTACCCCTGCCGACTGCGGTAATGCTCACAATAAGCCCACCTCGGCTCGAACTCGTGTCACCGCCTAACAGATCCACACCATAATTTTCGCAGGCAAGCCTTACGCCTTCATAAAAAGCTTCCACAGCTTCCACGGTGAAACGCGAACTCATGGCCAAAGAAACCGTAATCCCGAAAGGTTCGGCATTCATGGCATAGATGTCGCTCAAATTCACAACCACCGATTTATATCCCAAATGCTGCAAGGGGACATAACTCAAATCGAAATGGACGCCCTCTACCAACATATCCGTGCTCACAACATGCACCTCATCCTGGTTAACCGAATAAACTGCAGCATCGTCGCCAACTCCTTTGATGAGCGAGGGATGGTTTTGACGAAACCCCTTGGTGACACGGTCGATGAGTCCAAATTCACCTAACCGAGAGATGGGTGTAAAATCATGGTCTTTGTCTTCCAACATGGTGCAAAGATACCATTCCAAACAACTTAATTCTACAAACCCAAGGAGGCACTGATTTCCAACATGCGCTTGATTGGAGCGAATGCTTCGGAACGCAACGGCTCAGGCACATCCACTTCCGGCATTTCATATTTCAAAGACAAATACAGCTTCTCAAGCGTATTCAACTTCATGTGCGGACAATCGTTACAAGCACAAGACCCTTGATTTGGCCCAGCGATGAATGTTTTGTTCGGACTGGATTTTTGCATTTGGTGAATGATACCCGCTTCCGTAACCACAATGAACGAACTTGCAGACGATTTTTTGGTGAATGCCAATAAACCGCTTGTGCTTCCGATGTAATCCGCCAATTCCAAAACTGGAGCTTCACACTCAGGATGAGCAATAACCAAAGCCTCTGGATGTCTCGTTTTGAGCTCCATGATTTTCTTTTGGCTGAAAATTTCATGAACCATGCAAGCACCGTCCCAAAGAACCATATCTCTTCCGGTTTTGCGATTGATGTAGGCTCCCAAATTTTTGTCGGGTGCGAAAATCAATGGTTGGCTTTTGGGGAAACTTTCAACGATTCCGACGGCATTTGTGCTGGTAACTACAACGTCACTGAGCGCTTTCAATCCGGCCGAACAATTGATGTAGGTCACAACTTTGTGGTCCGGATACCTCGATTTGAACTCCGCAAATTCTTCCGGGGGACATGAATCTGACAAGGAACAACCGGCATTCAAATCGGGAATCACTACTTTTTTGGAAGGATTGATGATTTTGGCTGTTTCTGCCATGAAGTGCACTCCGGCAAACAGTATCAAATCGGCTTGCGTCTTTTCCGCTTGTTGCGCCAGTCCCAGGCTATCACCCACAAAGTCCGCAATGTCTTGAATGTCCGGCTCTTGATAGTAATGCGCCAAAATCACGGCGTTCTTTTCTTTTTTCAGCCTGGCTATTTCAGAAAAAAGGTCCAAAGTTGGATCAACATCCAAATTCAAAAAACCGAACTTGGCTACTTGTCTGATTTTATCTTCCAATATATTCATCATGTTAATATTCTTAAAGAATAATAGATGTTGTATTAGTTGGGGCGTGGATTGTGTGCAAAAATAACCCAGGCAAATCTTTGAATTGACGATTTCAACAATTTAGCTTTTCAATCCACAAGGGTAATTTTTATTGATTATTGATAATCAAGTGAATTTAATTCCTAATCAACATCTTAACAAGGTTCAATGTGCTTCAAAAACTTGGATTACTTTTTCACCGACTTGCGGGGCTTAGCTTGTTGACAAGATCGAATTCATCCACATCCATCCACAGGCCCCTGCTAATAGGGTATCATCTGTCTTAAATTGGTCGCATACAAGGGCAAGTTTTAATTTATATCCCACATGAATTCTTAACTTGCGTGGAAATCGTCGTGGAGTACTGAAAGCTGATTAACAGGCACTTGAAAAACTTATCCTTTCAACCTGTGGATACTCCATCCGGTGTTGGATTAACCGACTAAATGATTAAGCGCATCTCCATAGAGGAGTTCGTCACCTTGGCATTGAAAATCCCTGTCTTGGATGTACGGTCACCCGGTGAATATGAAAATGGTCATGTTCCTGGAGCGAACCTGTTTTCCTTGTTCGATGACCATGAACGAGCTGAAATCGGAACGATTTTCAAACACGGCGGCCAGTTGGAAGCGATGAAGCGGGGTATGGAACTCGTTGGACCTAAAATGGGTAAGATGTTTGCGGAAGGGGTCGAAAAAGCCAAAAATGGCAAAATCATGGTTCATTGTTGGCGTGGGGGAAAGCGCAGCGAAGCAGTTGCTGAGCTGTTGAGCGTGGCGGGTTTGGAGGTGTATGTATTGAAGGGTGGTTATAAGCGATTCAGAAATTGGGTTTTGGACACTTTCAAAAAGGAGTGGCGTCCTTTGGTCGTCGGTGGCCCTACGGGTTCAGGCAAAACAGAGGTACTTAAAGCTTTGTCTCGTTTAGGGGAGCAAACACTTGATTTGGAAGAATTGGCCGACCACAAGGGTTCCTCCTTCGGAAGATTAGGCAACGTGAGAGAGGTGACCTTGATGCAGTTTGAGAATGACATCGCCTGGGGCTTGCAATCATTCACTGACCTTGAGTTTTGGTTGGAAGATGAAAGTAGAAATCTGGGTAAGCTTCAAATGCCTTCTGAACTTTGGAAAAAGAAGATCAATGCCCCGATGTATGTCATTGACCTTCCAAGGAGTGTCAGAAAAGAACGATTGATGCGGGATTATGGATCTTTTCCTCTTCAAGATTTGGAAGAATCAATCTTGAGGATTCAACGTCGACTGGGAGGTCTTCGGACTAAGCAGGCCGTCCAGGCTTTGCATGCAGGTGATTCCGAACATGTCCTGGATCAACTGTTAGAATATTATGACAGCGCCTACCTCCATGCCACTCAATCTCATCATTCCGGAAGAATCATCAAATTTCCCAGTACCCAATTTCATCCGGAAGAAATAGCTGCCCGGTTTTTGGTAGCTAAAAGACAACAACAGGCATAAAAAAAGGGCGGTCCATCCAAGATCGCCCTTTTTTGTTGCGGCAGTGATGGTCACTCTTTGACGAAGGACTTGCTTTCGTTACCCATTTTCACAAAATAGATGCCTTTTGCAAAATCGCCGAGGTTGATGGCATGGTAAATGGTCAAACCCGCAGGTACATCCACATTGCTTTGGTAATGAACCTTGCCCATGGCATCCACGATGGTGATTTGGTCACGAATTCCTTTCACGTCAAACAGTTCCACTTCCAAATGGGTGGATGCAGGATTTGGAAAGACGCTGAAAGTGTGTTGGATAGGGGCGACCACTTCGATTTCATGCGACCAATTCACGTTTCCATTTTGTTCTTCCATCCGAATGCGGTAGCGGTTGGAGCCGGGATAGGGTTTGGCGTCTGTGAAGAAATACATAGAATTGTTGCCATTGGCGGCAAAAGTATTCATCGCTTGCCAGTTGTTTTGGCCGTCCAGCTTTTCGAGGGTGAAAGATTTAACACCAAACTCCCCGTCGGTTGCGAAGTAGATGTCGTTCATACCATTGCTGTAGCTTCCTTCGAATGCCAAGAATTCAGCAGGCAATACGGAACAGTTCAAAGTTGCTGTTCCGGTGAAGGACAAGTTAAACCCATTCGAACCTGAGGTTGCACTCCAACCATTGATCAAGATGTAGTAAACCTGGCCAGCTGTTGCATTGATGGGTGAAACCCATTGGTCTCCGTATACGTCTTCCGAATTGTCCACGGCAGCATTTCCAAGGCCTGTGTTACCATTTCCAGAGGATGCTGCATATGAGCAACGAACCGGAGCACCCAAAGCACCGCAAGTCACGTTTGGACCATATACGACGGGGTCGAAATCGTCTGTGTTCATGTTGGGGTCGATGGTGAAGGCCAATGTGCCGCTGGTTGCGACTTGAACCCTGTACCAATTGGTGTATACTTCTGAGGTGTTGCAACCGGAACATCCTTCGGCGTTGATTCCAGGACCTACCGAAGCATCGTTGAGTGCAGTGTTGCTGCAAATGGGAGTGGCGCTTGAACAGTCGGAATTGGTTGTGCCGCTTGGGCCACCGGCACAAGGAACGCAACTGAGCGTAGCTGCCCATCCGGCTTGTTGAACCGAACCGTCTGAAATGAAACGGAAGGTCAAACAGCCGCTTGGGTTGGAAGCGGTGATGGTCCCAGGACTGGACAGACAGTTGTTGTAAAGGGCCGGACTGTTTTGGGCGGGACCATTCAAAATTTGCAAGTAGTCACAACAGCTGTTGGGTCCGTTGCACAAGAAATACGTGTCGTTCATCGCAAAGGATGTGAACGTAGCACGCATGCACATTCCTGCTGTGTTCGGGCAAAAAGTGCGGTAGATGCTGTTAACGTTAGGCGCATAGGCTCCAGCGCTTCCACCATTGTCGAAATAAGTTCCGGAACAGGTGGAAACCAAGCAAGATCCCAGGTAGGTGCTTTGAACACCCAATGTAGGGTGCGTGTACGTTTGTGCGAAGGCTCCGCCGAAGAGGAACAACAAAGCAGGTAGTAGGAGAAAACGTTTCATGGGGTTTGTTTATTTGGAGGACTTGAGGTGCGTGTTTTCCAAAGAGGATTTGTAGGCCAAGTATGCCTGGAGGTCGGTCGGGTTGAGACGACCCATGTAGAGTTGCTCAAACTCGTCTTTACCCATCAGGACCATTGTTAGGCCTGACAGGTCGTCGTAAACGGTGGTTCTTTGGTCTTGGAGGCGAGCTGCAGTAAACCTATCGATGTCGACGGTTCTGATTTCTTGTTCGGTTGGGGCGCGAAGAACACCTTGCTCGCTGATGAACCAAGAGTCGGAGTAGAACATCAACATTCCTTGGTATTTGTAAGGCGTGTTGCTTTGGAGGTCTACAAATTGAGCTTCGGTCAATTTGTTGGCAATTTTTTCAATTGCTGCATTTTGTGCATGACCCTTGGCGCACCAAAAGCCAACGACGATGGATAGGGATAGAATAAAATGCTTCATATGAATAATTCCGGTTAGAAACCCAAGGAGATCCAGGGTTTAGGTTTGTTGTTTGCTGATCTCCATTACAAAGATGTCAACCACATGTGAATAATGCAAGAAAAAAATTCGTGAACGGTTTAAAATCAAGCCTTAACAACCGTGGTTCTTTAGGTTGATGGAGAATCGTTAATTTTGAATGGATGAGAAGAAAACAAAACAAGGGGTCTTCAATGTGGGTTTGCATGCTGTTTGTCATTGGCATGTGTCCTTCTGCTGTTTTTGGATGGGGTTTTTGGGCCCACCAAAGAATCAACCGGATGGCGGTATTTACCTTGCCGGTAGAGATGCTACACGTTTACAAGAAAAACATCGATTATGTGACACAGCATGCGGTGGATCCAGATAGTCGCAGGTATGCTGTAGAGGGTGAGGCTCCCAGACATTTCATCGACATCGACCATTATGGAACCTATCCGTTCGACAATGTACCCAGGAAATGGAAAGATGCGATTGAGGCATTCGGGGAAGACACCATCATGGAGTACGGCATAGTTCCTTGGCACATCAACCACGCCTATTATGATTTGAGGGATGCGTTCAAATCCAAGGATTTGCTACGAATCATGAAATTGAGTTCAGACATCGGGCACTATATCGCGGATGCAAATGTGCCCCTTCACACCACGGAAAACTACAATGGACAACTGACCGGACAAAAGGGTATCCATGGACTCTGGGAGTCAAGGCTGCCTGAATTGTTTGCGGAGGGATATGACTTTTATATTGGCCAAGCAAAATACCTTGAAAGTGTTCAAATGGAGGCATGGAGCATGGTATTGGAAAGCCATTTGGCATTGGATTCCGTCCTGAGGTTTGAAAAGCTTCTCACGGGAAAATTTCCGAGCGATCAAAAATATAGTTTCGAGAATCGGGCAAACGTTTTGGTGAAAACGTATTCCAAAGAATTTTGCGAGGCCTACCACCGCATGTTGGCCGGCATGGTGGAAAGAAGGATCAGGTCTTCCATCATTCGAGTAGGGTCGATTTGGTACACGGCATGGATTGACGCCGGACAACCCAACCTCAAGGAGCTGATTACCAAAGAACTGATAGAAGAAAAAACAGACAATGAAAAAAGACTCAAAATCAGGGATAGAGAAAGTGGGGAAATAGGGATGAAGGAGAGCGCTTGGGAGATGTTGTTTGGATCATGTTGCGGCCACGGGATGGAGTCTTGCCAACGATTGGCCATTTCCAGGGATGGGGTCACCAAACCGGTGATGGTGCAGGAGGCTCATTCTTCCCACGACTGAAAAAACCTTAGATCAATCGTTTTTGTTGGAGGTGGTCCATGATGGTGTTCGTAGCCCCTCCTTGACGGTGCATGTAGGCCAAAATCTGGGTCCGGATTTCTGTAGGGGAGCTTTTGCCATTCAAGAATCCTGACACCGCATCTTGCAACTCTTGATAATTCTTCACTGATTTTGCACCCCCAATGGCCACCAGGTCAACGGCTTCTTGAAACCTTCCATAGGCCGGGCCAAAGATTACCGGGCACCCATATGCTGCAGCTTCCTGAGTGTTATGGATTCCAGCACCGAATCCTCCACCGATGTAGGCGAGGTCTGCATAGTGATAGAGGCGAGAAAGCATTCCGATGTTGTCAATCCAAAGCACATCTTCAGATCCGGTCTGTTGCTTGATTTTGCTGAACGGGATCATCTTCCCCTGTGAGGAGGAACAATGCCTTTCAATCGCTTCAGGGTGAATTTCATGTGGCGCCACAATCCAACACAAATCATGAGTTCGCATGGATTCGATGAGTGGAATCAGAAGTTTTTCATCCTGCGGCCATGGACTACCCGCTACGATACAGGTTCGTCCTCTGATGAACGCCTCGATTTCCGGAATGGGTTGGAATGCGGTTGGAAGTTGGTTCGCCCGGTCAAAACGAGTATCTCCCGCTTGGATTATATTCTCAGCATTACAAAAATCCCTGAGCAAAACCGCAGTTTCATGGTTTTGTGTAAAAATCATCCTCATGTTCCTCAGCGCGGACCTGTACAGACCTGAAATCGGGCTTTTCAAAAATCGACTGTTTGGTTTCATCAAAGCACTGACGAGGACAACCGGAACGCTAGCCTCATTGCATGCATTCAAATGATTCAACCAAAGGTCGTATTTGACAAAAACGGCAAGTTTGGGGCGAATCTTTTCGATGAAAAATTTGGCGTTGGAAGGCGTGTCGATGGGCAGGTAAAGCACGTGGTCGACAATGGGGTAGTTTTTCCGGATGTTGTACCCACTCGGGCTGAAGAAGGTCAGCAACATTTTTTGATTCGGGTGCTGGGCTCGGATAGATTCTATCAGGTTCCGACCTTGTTCGAACTCACCCAAGGAAGAGCAGTGAATCCAAATGGAATCTTTCCAATCAGCCGTGCATTTCGTCAATCGTTTTTTCCAACCCTTGCGGCCCCGTGTCATTTCTCGGGCTTTGGAGCGGAAGGGTCCGGCCAAAATCAGGACTATATGAAAAAGATAAATCCCAACGTTGTAAAGAAAACGCATGCTGGATTCAATAATAGTAAACATCCTCAGGTGCAGCCTGGTAAATGGGAAACACCCATGCCACCTTGAAGCCCCACATCAAGTCCAGTCGTTTGTCCTTGTTTGGCAGACCGGTATCGAATTGAAAGTCGCGTCGGCCTTGGGTGAAATTCTGGCTGAACTCAAACCCGGCAATGAAATTGATTAGGCGTTGGTTGTTGTGCAGACGGTAACCGATGCCTTGGGTTGTCCCAAACCCGCTCGCGAGTCGATCATAGCCTTTGGAATAATCTCCATACAGGCCCGGAACCGCATTCCCTGGCACCTCGATGCGGACGTTGTGAAGCAAAAACTGCCCACCGGCCTCCACGTAAACACCAGAGTTTGGGTTTTTTCCTAAAATGGGCAGCACATAGCCGAATTGTAGCGGAATCACCAACCCCCTTTGGTACACCCTCACCTCATACCACCTTCCATCCGTTCCAATGGCCATAGGGGTGAACCCAGTCTCAATGGTCCCTTGCAAGGAGGTTATGTTTCCAGCGATTTCTTCCTTGACCTGATTTCCAAACAAAAATCGGCAACCCACCTGCGCAAAAAATCGATTCCTGAGCTTCAGTCCAACTTCACCTCCCACGGTGCTTGAATAACCGAATCTGTCGGCGAGATCGCCCCCCGGAACAGCCCCCCCATAAACGATTCCCAACTGGGCAAACGTGATGCTGCTGTCCTCGATACTTTTTTGGGCAAGGGCTTGTGTCCATGCCAAACAACAAGCAAAAAATACCCCCAACCGTCTCAAAGAATTCATCCCTTTTCTGTAATTTTGGCCTCCGGTTTGGTAAAAATAGGCAATTGCCCGGCAATACCGAAAGTTTAATCCGCACCCCCATGACAGAAGCTTCGGCATTCTATGCACATGAAACTGCCATCATAGATGAACCGGCAAACATTGGCAAAGGCACCAAGATTTGGCATTTTTCCCACATCATGTCTCCGAGTGAAATCGGAGAGGGTTGTTCGTTTGGACAAAACGTGTTTGTGGCATCTGGGGTGAAGATTGGCAACAATGTCAAGGTTCAAAACAATGTGAGCATCTACACTGGAGTTGTTTGTGAAGACGATGTGTTTCTCGGGCCCTCCATGGTATTCACCAATGTCATGAACCCACGCAGCGCCGTCAACCGGAAGGCCGAATACAAAACCACCTACCTTGAAAAAGGGGTAAGCGTCGGCGCGAATGCCACCATTGTTTGTGGGGTTCGGCTGGGAAAGTTTTGTTTCGTTGGAGCAGGTTCTGTGGTGACCAAAGATGTGCCTGCCTATGCCTTGGTCACGGGTGTGCCTGCAAAGCATACCGGTTGGATGAGCGAAGAAGGTTTCAAACTGAAATTCAATTCCAAAGGGATGGCCACTTGTCCTGGTTCCGGACAACAGTATTCGATTAACAATCAGATAGTCACCAGAATCTCATGAGTTCGGAGACAAAAGAAGTACGGATGGTGGACACCATCACCCAATATGAACATATCCGCGGAGAAGTGGATTCCGTTATCCGTGAAGTGTTGGAAACCGGCATGTACATCGGTGGCCCCATCGTAAATCGATTTCGGGAGAATCTTGCCAAATATTTGGGTATACCACACGTGATTCCTTGTGCAAACGGCACGGATGCCCTTCAGATAGCATTGATGGCATTGGATTTAAAGCCGGGCGATGAGGTCATTACCTCTCCTTTTACCTTTTTCGCAACTGCTGAGGTAATTGCGCTATTGGGTTTGAGACCTGTTTTTGCAGACATTGACCCGCTCACCTTCAACATCGACCCGAGCAAAATAGAAACCGCCATCACGCCCCAAACCAAATGCATCATTCCCGTTCATTTGTTTGGTCAATGTGCTGACATGGAGCCGATTATGAAAATCGCGGAAAAGCATGGCATTTACGTGATTGAAGACAATGCGCAAGCCATTGGTTCGGAATATCTTTTTTCAGATGGCCGAAAAGTCAAAGGGGGAACAATCGGACATATTGGCTGTACGTCCTTTTATCCCAGTAAAAACTTGGGGGCCTATGGGGATGCCGGTGCGATTTTCACGCCGGACCCGATTTGGGCCGACAGGTTGCAGGTAATTTGCAACCATGGTTCCCATAAAAAATATTACCACGAAAGAATCGGCGTCAACAGTCGTTTGGATGCCATTCAAGCGGGCATATTGGATGCCAAATTGAAACATTTGGATGCGTACAACCAATCTCGACAACAGGCCGCAGCTTGGTATGATGAGTTGCTAAGGGGAGTGCAAGGAATCCAAATACCGGGTCGGGCATCTTACTCCACCCATGTGTTCCATCAGTACACGCTGAGGATTGAAGCTGGCCGGGCGGAGCGTGACCGTATCCAGCAAGAATTGGCTGCCCGCAAGATTCCTTCCATGGTTTACTATCCTGTGCCACTTCATATTCAGGAGGCCTACCAACCCTACGGATTTGTTGCCGGAGATTTTCCGGTGTCCGAAAAAGCAGCGGAGGAGGTTTTGAGCCTACCCATGCACTCGGAGCTTACCAAGGAGCAAGTCGAATACGTGGTAGATAATTTTTTGGCTTGCATTAAACGCTGATTTGGACCAAATCATGAAAGTAGCTGTAATCGGAACGGGATATGTTGGATTGGTCGGGGGCACTTGCTTCGCCGAGTCTGGCAATGAGGTTTTGTGCGTAGACAACAACCAAGAAAAACTGGCTCGGCTTCGGTCGGGTAAAATTACCATCTATGAACCGGGTTTGGAGGTCCTGTTTGAGCGCAACACCAAGGAGGGCCGTTTGAGGTTCACAGACTCAATAGCCGAAGCAGTTTCGTTTGCAGAAATCATATTTCTCGCCCTTCCCACGCCTCCCATGGAAGATGGGTCGGCCGACCTTCAGTACGTCTTGGCTGTTGCGGAAGAGATAGGAAAGCGTCTGCAGGATTACCGTGTCATCGTGAACAAAAGCACGGTTCCGGTTGGAACGGCCGATAAGGTTCGTGAGGCCATCTCCAAGCATACCCAAGTGGAGTTTGATGTGGTTTCCAATCCTGAATTCTTGCGTGAAGGTGCCGCAGTCAATGATTTCATGAAACCCGAAAGGGTTGTGGTGGGTACTCGCTCCGAACGGGCCCGGAAGGTGATGGACAAACTTTACAAACCATTTGTGATGTCTGGCAATCCGGTGATTTTCATGGACGAACGCAGTTCTGAAATGACCAAATACGCTGCAAACTCCATGTTGGCCACCAAAATTTCGTTCATGAACGAAATTGCCAATCTGTGCGAACGGGTCGGTGCGGATGTGGACATGGTGAGACGAGGCATTGGTTCGGATTCCCGCATCGGAAAATTGTTTTTGTTTGCCGGGGTTGGTTACGGTGGATCCTGTTTCCCCAAAGACGTTTCTGCTCTTTATAAAACTGCTCGTTCTTACGACTACGATTTCCGGATTTTGGATGCCGTGATGCAAGTCAACGACAGGCAGAAACACGTATTGGTAGACAAACTTGAGAACTATTACGGAAGCAACATGACCGGACGCAAGTTTGCCGTTTGGGGATTGGCATTCAAACCCAATACCGACGACATCCGTGAAGCACCGGCTCTTACCATCATCGAAGAGTTGACCAATAGGGGCGCCTCTGTTATTGCATTCGATCCGGAAGCCATGTGGCAGGTCAAAGAGTACACCCAGCTCGAATTGACCATGGTGGACAACATGTATAAGGCTCTGGAAGGGGCCGATGCATTGTTGATTGTGACCGAGTGGAATGAGTTCCGCACACCCGACTTCGACAAGATTAAGTCCCTTCTGAAAGCTCCTGTCATTTTCGACGGACGCAACATCTATCCGTTGGATCAGATGGCTGAAATGGGGTATTATTACAATTCCATCGGTAGGGACGTGGTGAATGCCATCAACCCTGCAGGATAAACAACAATCATGAAGAAACGCGTACTCATCACCGGAGGTGCCGGTTTTTTGGGCTCACATTTGGTGGACCGTTTCTTGGCTGAAGGCTATCGAGTCTTGGTGATGGACAACCTTCTGACCGGTGACCTCGACAACATCGCCCATCACATCGGAAATCCAGATTTTCAGTTCATCCACCACGATGTTACTGAGTTCAACCATGTGCCTGGGGACCTGGACTACATCTTGCATTTCGCCTCTCCGGCCAGCCCAAAGGACTATTTGAACCTTCCCATCCAGACCCTGAAGGTGGGCTCCCTGGGCACCCATAAAATTTTGGGCCTTGCCAAAGCCAAGGGTGCAAGAATGCTGATTGCCAGCACATCAGAAGTGTACGGAGACCCCTTGGTTCATCCGCAAAGCGAATCCTATTGGGGCAATGTGAACCCAATCGGACTCCGAGGGGTGTACGATGAGGCCAAACGATTCATGGAGGCCATGACCATGGCTTATCACCGGTATCATGGATTGGACACCAGGATTGTGCGGATTTTCAACACCTACGGTCCTAGGATGCGGCTTGACGACGGTCGTGCATTGCCAGCTTTTGTCGGGCAGGCTCTGAGAGGAGAGGACATCACCGTTTTTGGGGATGGAAGCCAGACCCGCAGCTTTTGTTTTGTCGATGATTTAGTGGAAGGGATTTACCGCCTCTTACACTCGGACTACCCCTATCCTGTGAACATTGGCAATCCGGAGGAGGTGTCCATCCTGGATTTTGCAAAGGAAATCATAGAGCTTACCGACACCCCAAGCAAAATAGTGTTCAATCCGCTTCCGGAAGACGACCCCAAGGTAAGACAGCCCGACATCACCTTGGCCAAGGAGAAACTAGGTTGGGAGCCCAAAATCCCAAGAAGTCAAGGGCTTAAAACAACCATCGATTTTTTCAAAAAGTCTGTGAAAAATGGGTTTCCGCAAGGTTGAAACATCCATCCCGGACTTATGGGTCATCGAACCAGATGTGTTTGGCGACCACAGGGGTTATTTCAAGGAAACCTACAACGAAGCGGCCTTCAAAGCTTTGGGCCTAGAAGTCAGGTTTTTGCAGGACAACCTTTCTTTTTCCAGAAGGGGAATTTTGAGGGGCCTCCATTTCCAACGTGACCCGTTCGCGCAAGGAAAATTGGTATCGGTCGTAGAGGGGGAGGTGCTTGATGTGGCCGTAGACATTCGTTTGGGCTCGCCGACCTATGGGAAGCACATAGCGGTGTTGTTGAGCGGAGAAAACCACAAGATGTTTTATGTTCCACCGGGGTTTGCACATGGATTTCAAGTGTTGTCGGAGACCTGCTATTTCTCCTATAAATGCACACAGGTATATGACCGCGCTTCTGAAGGGGGATTGATGTGGAACGATCCATCTTTGGGCATTGAATGGCCCGACAACAACCCTACCGTCTCCGAGAAAGACCGTTACTACCCTGATTTCGAAAGTTTTCAAAGTCCGTTTCTGTATCACCCATGAAAGGAATCATTTTGGCCGGCGGTTCCGGCACTAGACTTTATCCGCTGACCATTTCGGTAAGCAAGCAGCTGATGCCAGTGTATGACAAGCCGATGATTTATTATCCGCTGTCTGCACTCATGATGGCCGGAATCCGAGAGATTTTGGTGATCTCCACCCCTGAGGACTTACCCTTGTTTGAGCGTCTGCTGGGTGACGGAAGCAGGATGGGCATGCGGTTTGAGTACGCGGTGCAGCCGAAACCGGAGGGTTTGGCACAGGCATTCATCATCGGGGAGCGTTTCATCGACGGGCAAAACGCCGCATTGATTTTGGGAGACAACATTTTTTATGGTGAAAATTTGTCCCAAACGCTGCAGGATGCCCGCACCACCATCGACACCCAAGGCGGTGGAATGGTTTTTGCCTACCACGTCTCCGATCCGGAACGATATGGCGTTGTGGCATTTGACGGAGAAGGCAAAGTGAAGTCGATTGAGGAGAAACCCCAAAACCCACAGTCATCCTTCGCCGTTCCCGGCATTTATTTTTACGACCAACAAGTCGTTGAAATCGCCAAAAACCTCAAGCCATCCCCCCGTGGTGAGTTGGAAATTACCGACGTAAACAAAACCTACTTGAACATGGGTCGTCTGCGCGTTTCAACCCTCAGCAGGGGCACGGCGTGGTTAGACACCGGAACCCACGACAGCCTGATGGATGCAGGTCAGTTCGTCCAGATCATCGAAAAACGACAAGGCCTGAAAGTGGGATGTATCGAAGAGGTGGCTTGGCGAATGGGCTTCATCGATGACAAGGGCTTGAGGGAGTCGGTGAAACACTTGTTGAAAAGCGGTTACGGAGAATATGTGCTTCGGCTGCTGGACGAAAAACAAAAAGCAAGCGGATTCTGATCCCGCGACACCATGGCATCCGAGACCGTCCATTACGACCCAGAAAAAGTCAAGGGCATTTACGCTGAAACCTATGCCTCTTTTTTGGCATTGCCTGGATTTGCGTCGGAAAGGAAGTTTTTGCGTCACAGGTTCGAATTGATTTCCAAGCTCGCCGGCAAACCCCTGGACGCCTCCGTTACCTACCTAGATTTGGGTTGTGGACTGGGCATCAAAACAAGAATTTTGGCTGAGTATTTCGAGAATTCTCATGGCGTGGACTTTGTGGACCGATGTATCCAAATAGCCTCCATGCTCAACGACCGACCCGGTTTGGTATTTGAAACCATGGATGCCACGGATACACCGGAAAACCAATATGGTGTTGTAACCGCGTTTGGCTTGTCGGTATTCAATGTGTCTGAACCACAGCAGGCAGCCAAGGCCATGGTGAAATCCGCCCAAGACTTCTTGACGTCAAACGGATGGCTGATGGTTTACAGTTTTTCTGATTTTTCGGGCAAAGCTCCGAGTGGTTGGTACAACCACACCCCCGCGGAATTGAAAACAACAGTCGGTTACCTGGTCCAATCGGGATTGAAGGCTCGGCTGATTTTCCCGCATCGCCATTTGTCCAACTACACCGGAAATGGATTGCGGCACCTGGTAGCCGAAGTCTTGAAGTTGGTTTCAAGAAAGCGGCGAGACTATTATATTGTCATTGAAAAGCCCTGAATACTACATGGATAAGCAGTCATTCATCAAACAATTCCGCAAAGCCCCTTTGATGGTCAAAGACGATGTCGTTTTGCGTCATTGTTCGGGAAAAGATGTCCTGGATGTAGGATGCGTGGGTCAAGACAAGTTTTACGACAGCGACACGTGGGTTCATGGCAAAATCAAGAAAGTAGCCAAGTCCCTTTTGGGCGTCGACATCAACTTGGCGCATCGATCCGAACTGCAAGCAAGAGGCTTTGATTTGGTCAGCCCTCAAGAATTGGAGACCACTGGTCGGTTGTTTGATGTGGTGAACATGGGGGATGTGATTGAGCACGTTGATGATGTGAATTCCTTTTTTAGGTATTATTTGAAATTCCTGAAGCCAGGAGGAAAGCTGGTGTTCACGACCCCCAACCCCTACAGCTCCCGTATTCATTATTCCATCTTGTTTTTCAAAAATCCGGGCATCAACCCGGAGCATACGGCTTGGTTGGATCCCATCACCTTTTTGGAAGTGGCCCATCGTTTGAATGTGGAAATCGTGGATTTTTGCTGGCTCCATGAATATTCCAAGCCCACAGGAGTCATCAACCGGCTGCTTCGCCCATATTATACCATGGTGGCTCGTTGGCGTCGCTTTTTTTCTCCGAATTTCATGTTTGCGATATGCAACAAGTGAGGCGCATCGGCATTTTCACCAAGCACTCCATGCGGCCCAAACACCCTCGTATCCAAATGGAACAGGAAGTATTGATAGAGGCAGGATATGAGGTGGAAATTCATTGCAACCCGGAGGGATTCAAAGGCAACCATGGAGGGGTTTGGAACAAAATCCGGTATTATCTGTCCCTCACGTATTTTCATTGGCCATTGATTGATCGCTTCAAGCGCCAAACCAATGCATACGATGCGGTTTTGATTTATGATCTGGCCTTGTTGCCCCTCTTGAAATCTGCCAAGAATCAGGGTAAGCACGTGGTGTATGAGACCATCGACAACAATGTGGCGTATACTTTTCACGCATTGGAGAAGCGCATTCCCTTTTTTCGTGTTTTCAAAGGGCCGGTGATGGGCCGAATGAAGTCCAAAGAAACCAAGTTTGCCCAAGAATTCGCCGACCATGTCATCGTGAACAGCCCTGCTTTGAAGGACTTTATCGGCACCTCACATGTTTCCATCAATCCCTACGCATCCCCGTTTGAATTTGTGGAGTTGGAACGTGGTGAAGACAAGCCCTTGGCTTTTCTGTATTTGGGTGAGTTTACCAAGGACAAAGGCGGTGACCGGATGCTGGAATTGGCTGCCCAGACAGGAATTCCGTTTTTGATTTTTGGCAACGTGAGGGAAAGGGAGTTGAAAGAAAAGATTTCTGACCTCCAGAATGTCCAACAACAAGATAGGATGAACATTGTCGACCTTGAAAGGGAATTGGTAAAGGCAAGCAGGCAATATAGAATGGCGGGCTTCAGCCTCATTTTACCGGTTAACCTGAGCTTCGCCACCCAAGAGGCTAACAAAGACATCGATTATTTGGCATTGGGCATTCCCATCATCGGAAACGAGCGGGGCATCACCAAAGAGAAAGTCGATGCGGGATGTGGTGTGATGCACAACGATGAGATTGCTCTTGGTCGGTTGATCGAGGATGCCAGATTTTACAATACATTGTCCGAAACGTGCACCGCTTTTTATGCGGATCACTATTCACGAAAAGCATTCACCAAAGTCCTTCTGGCTGCATTTGAAACCTCCGCCTGAATGGGAATAGTTCAAAAGGATAGCATCAAAATCACGGCCGTCTCCTACTTCGGGGCAGGAATTGGATTGGTAAACAAAATGTTCCTTTTCCCACAATTTTTAACAACGGAGCAAGTGGGATTGGCCAACATCTTGGTGAGCATCGCGGTCTTGTATGCCAGCCTGTCTTTGTTGGGAACGCCCACCATCTTGTTGCGCTACCTTCCCAAATGGAAGGATAATCCAGCGCAAATCGGTCGTTTCATGTGGTGGATGACATTGATGGCCACAACAGGATTTTTGACCTTCACTCTGCTCTTATTTGCTTTTCAGGAGCCGCTGATGGTCTATTATGGACAAAAGTCCCCCCTGCTTGTAGACTATTTCCATTATTTGATTCCGTTCGGGGCGGTCACGCTTTACTTTTTCTTTTTCGACAACTACTTGCGGGCACTTTTCAAGACGGTGGTTCCGGTGTTTTTGTTTGAGGTCGTTTTGAGGTTGTTCGTCAGCGCAACCATTTTTGCATACGTGTTATTGGATTGGCGATTCGATGAGTTTGTTCTCGCCTATCTCGTGGCACACTGCGTTCCCACCCTTTTGTTGCTGGTTTATGCGGCATGGCTGAAAAAATTGCACATCCGTCCCGGGGCGATGGGACTATTGAAGGATGAGCGGAGGCAAATGCGAGAATATGGAGCATACACCTTGGTGAACAACACCGGGCTTGTGATGCTTTCCACCATCGACAGTGTATTGGTTGCAGGCGCGCTCGGAATGGACAAGACGGGGATTTACACCACGATGTTTTTCTTCGTGAGCCTTTTGATGATTCCATACCGCGCCATTGCCAAAATTGCCGGCCCTGTGGTAGCAGAAAACTGGGCCCGTAACGACATGGTTGGCATGGATAAACTATATAAGCAGGTCACGGCCTCCAACATCGTGATTGGTACCACTATGTTTTGCTTGCTTTGGGTCAATCTAGATGTCGCTTTCATGGTGATGCCCGAACCCTATGCCGCGGGTCGATATGCGCTGTTTTTCTTGGCCTTGGGCCGGCTCTTCGACATGTTCACAGGCGTGAATGGCACCATCTTGGTCACTTCACCCAAATACAAAGTAGAAGTTTTGTTTTCTGTGGTGTTGATTGTGCTGTTGATGCTGTTCATCCCGTTGTTTATTTCATTGTTTGACATGGAGGGTGCGGCCATTGGGACCTCTTTGGCCATTTTGATTTACAATTCTTGCCGTTTGGTTTACCTCTATTCCACCTACGGCCTGCAGCCTTTTCAATGGAAGCCATTGTTTTTTTTATTGGTTGGCATTGCCCTCATCGCAACGGACTTTATGCTTCCTGCTGCTTGGGATGGATTGGGGGTTGCTGCAATAAAGACAATGGTTGTGGTCTTGGTCTTGGGCGGTGCAATGTGGGTATTCAGGCCATCGGAGGAAATCGCCCGCATGGTGGCCCGTTTGAGCGGCAAAATCACCAAATGAGTTAAATCAGGAAAAAGTAGCCCGGAACCAATTCAAGGTAGTTTGAAGTCCTTGCTCAAGCTCCACCTCTCCCCGGTAGTCCAGAATTTCGGCAGCCCTGCTTACATCGGCCAAGGAGTCCCGGATATCGCCCTTTCTGGGGGGCTGGTAATCCGCATCGACCCGCGCTCCCGTGATGCGTTTCAAGGTTTCAAACAGTTGGTTGATGGAGATGTTTTTGCTCAGGGCTACGTTGAAAACGGATCCATTCGCTTCTGGATGGTTGGCGAACATGGCTTTCATGTTGGCTTGTACCACATTGGCCACGAACGTGAAATCGCGGCATTGCTCTCCGTCACCAAAAATAATGGGCGACCGGTTGGAAAGTAGCGCATCCAAAAACAGGGGAATCACAGCAGCATATTCCCCTCGTGGGTTTTGGCGGGGTCCAAACACGTTGAAGTACCGCAATCCCACCACGCTCAAGCCGTATACGCGGTGGAAAACACCCGCATAGACTTCATTCATGCCTTTGGTGACAGCGTATGGTGATAGTGGCTTTCCAATCCGGTCTTCACGCTTGGGCATGTCCTGGTTGTCACCATATACGGAGCTGGAGCTGGAATACACCACCCGCTTGACCTTGTTTTCGTGTGCTGCCCACAGGATGTTGAGGAAACCGGAAGCATTGACCGCATGTGTCCTGATGGGGTTTTTGATGGACCGTGGAACAGAGCCCAATGCAGCCAAATGAAACACATAATCGATGCCTTGACAGGCAGACATGCAAACCTTCGCATCACAAATATCCCCTTGGATCAAAGAAACTTGTCCTGCGTCCACCCAGTGGGCAATGTTGTCACGGAAACCGGTTGAGAGATCATCCAACACCACAATCCTTGCAGGATTGAAATGTGTGAGGTATTCCACGATATGGGAGCCGATGAAACCTGCCCCACCCGTCACGAGGATGTGTTTGTCTTGCAGGGAGCCGCTGTGCCAGGCCTTTTCGTACATGTTGGACATTTAGGGATACAAAACTACACAAAAGCACTTACAAGACATGGCGCCTTACCATTTCATGGATTTCTTGACCCGTAAAATACCGTGCGTGTTGTTTTTGGAATTGTTGCAAAATGGTTTCCAACACACGTTTCCAACCCTCATATTTATGCTCGCTGAAGTGGGTGTTGTGCCATAAAATACTGAAAAATCCGCCCCATTTCTGGACCTCCTCTGCCAACAAACCGACCTGTATTACGGCCTCATCATGCGTCAGACCCATGTATTTTTTGAATTGCAAGGTTGCATCCATCACCATCAAGGGGATTTCCAACACAGGTGAAGGCTTGCCAGATGCATGGTCGAATAAAAAAAACGGGTGACAAGAGCAATTTCGGAAGCCTATTTGTTCGGCAAAACCCAAAGAAGAGTCGTACTTCAATCCGGATTCAATCAAAAGCGTCACGGAGGCAAGTGGGTCATACGCCAAAAAGTGAAACCTTCCACCGACGCAATCTTGGTCTACTTTGGCGATGTCTTCTCTCAACAATGACAGGTTGGTCGAAGAGCCGAGGCTTCCATGCACCCCGACTTCTGATCCCGCCAGTCTGATTGAATCCATCGCAGATCGAATGTCTCTAGAGGTGACGTCGTAATCCGCATTTGCGCGGCCATGAACGCGGGTTTGTTGCGCTAAGAAATAAAACGAGGAGCGTGCTTGAAATTGCTGCTCGAGGCGGATGATTTCATCAAAATTGAACCAATCATCTTTACCCATGAGTTTTTGAACAAGTAGCTTCGCGGCGGAAAAAGGCTTGCCGGACTTTAGCAGGTGCTTGCCGCCTTGCATCCAAGCGGATTGGCAAGAATCAATGTCATGGCTGAGGAACACTGCCGCCCCTCCTTCATGATAAAAACGTCGAGAAATGGCTTTTCCGGTAAATGCCTCGAGGCCTGCGCGTATCATGTCCAGGTAGTATTCCACTACCGGCAGGTGCAGGATTCCCAGTTTGTGTTGGATGGAACTAGAAAACGGATATCTGCCTACGTCGTCTCTCTGCTCGGAATCACGCTCCTGCCACCCGCTCAAGAAAAAAAACACATGGCTCACGAGGTCTAGGTTGAAATGAAGCCTGCCATCCAAGATTTGGAACAATTCCTTGCCGGGACCCTGGCCAAACAAAACAGGAATTTGTTGTCCTTGCCATTCCATCCAGCCCACTTCTTGTGGTTGGAAACCATCCTCCCGTTCAAACATGGACGCTTCATCGGAGAGGAAAAAAACCACGTCTGAGGCATCTGAATCCTGGTATGAATATGTGAGCATGGGCAAGTCATGAACCAAGTGGAAATGCTCCATCACATAGGCAAGACGAGTTTCCACGGAGACGGGTTTCATGGCGACCATTCTGTTTGAGTCACAAACCTACGAAAAAGGACCAAGGACCCTGCACCTTTCCGACCTAGGACATTCGGGGCATCATGTGAAAAAAGCATTAGATTTGTGGCTTTCTGTAAGTGCATGAAAACAGTCAAGTTTGCCGTAATTGGTTTTGGATATATTGGTCGCCGTCACGCGGAAATCATCAAGGGTCACCCACAATGCGAATTGTTGGCCGTGTGTGACATCCTGCCAGAGCGGGCGGAAATCGGTAAAGAGTATGGCGTGGTCCATTATTTGGATGCGGCGGAAATGTTGGCAGCTCATCCTGAAGTGGAGGTGGTCTGTGTTTGCACTCCCAACGGTGTTCATGCACAGCACGCGTTGTTGGGGCTGAACCACAAAATGCATGTGGTGGTCGAAAAACCCATGGGCCTGACCAAATCGGCCTGTGAAGAGGTTTTGTTCAAGTCCCTCCAAATGAGCAGGCAAGTTTTTTGCGTCATGCAAAACCGCTACAGCCCCACCTCGGAGTGGCTCAAAAGCATCGTTTCCAATCAGGTCCTTGGCAAAATCCAAATGGTCCAAGTGAATTGCTATTGGAACCGCGACGACCGGTATTACAAGCCTGGAAATTGGAAAGGCTCCTTGCAAATGGATGGCGGGCCCTTATTCACCCAATTCAGCCATTTCATGGACATCATGTATTGGCTATTTGGTGATATCACGGATATCACGGCCAAATTTGAAAACTTCAACCACCATCACAACACGGAGTTTGAGGACTCAGGCTATGTGAATTTCCGCTTCATCCATGGTGGAATGGGGAATTTCAATTATTCAACGGCTGTTTGGGACAAGAACTTTGAAAGCTCCATCACCATCGTGGGATCCAACGGCACCGTGAAGGTTGGTGGTCAGTACATGGAACAAGTGGAATATTGCCATGTCGAGGGGTACACCATGCCCGAACTGCCGCCAGCAAATCCACCGAATGATTACGGGCCCTACAAAGGGTCTGCAGCCAACCACCATTACATTTTTGAAAACGTAGTGGAAACGTTGCGTGGGAATGGCACCATCACCACCAATGCGCTTGAAGGTCTGAAGGTGGTTGAAATCATCGAGCGGATATACTCCAAACGAGACCTTGCCTCGCTGAAATAGGCATCAAAGCCAATTACCAAGGATTTTCCAGGTCCTTGGGCCCATAAGTATGTTGGGTCGTGTCAAAAAATGATGACCGGTCTTTCTTTCGGAAATGAGAGGTGCCGAAAACCCTTCTGATCCATGCCAATGGGGTCAGGATTCCGAAAAACATCACTCCCAATAGAATGGTTCCGCTGATGCTGCTCAACAGCATACCCAGAAAAGACCAGGCGACATGTAGTCCAAATGCCAACCTCGGTAACAGTAGTCCGGCAACCATTATGGGAGAAAAGACAAACAGGGCCCAAGGCAACCCCCAAAACAAGGCAATGAAGGACAATCCGCAGCCTAGCACCACGACAGACTCTTCATATTCGCTCCTGTTTGAAAGGGCAAACCGTAGATTCACTCGTGGACCCATGGCGGCTGTTGGGATTTGATGAACAAATAATCGTTAATGACCAACGCATCCATTCCCGTTTTCATGAAACAGGAGTAAGCATCCTCCGGCGTGCAAACAATGGGCTCATCCTTGACATTGAAGCTTGTGTTGACCAACATCGGACAACCCGTGAGGTCGTGAAATGCATGAATCAAGGATTCAAAGCGGGGGTTCACGGTTCCATCCACGGTTTGTACCCGCGCAGAATAATCCACGTGGGTGATGGCCGGAACGTCCGATCGAAGATGGTAAAGCTTTTGGAAAATGCTGGCTGGCGTTTCTGGTTCAGGAAAGGGAATCCGTTTTTCTTCCACAACAGGATGCACCATGAGCATGTAGGGAGAGTCTTGCTTCATGTTGAAATACGCTTCTTGGTGCGCTTTCAAAACCGCCGGAGCAAATGGCCTGAAACTCTCTCGAAACTTGATTTTGAGGTTCAAGGTTTTTTGCATTTCCGGATTTCGGGGGTCAGCCAAAATGCTTCGGTTTCCGAGGGCTCTTGGACCAAACTCCATCCTTCCCTGGAACCAGCCCACGACGTTTCCTTCGGCAATCCTATTGGCTACCTCTGCAGCGAGCATACGGAAATCGGAATGGTAGGTATAGACGGCACCATGCTTTTGGGCCATTGCCTCGACCTCGAAATTTGTGAATTGCGGACCAAGCAGGCTGCCACTCAATTTGTCTGAACTCCCTGACATCCTTGCATTTCCTAGATGAATATGCCAAGCAGCCAAGGCAGCACCCAATGATCCGCCAGCATCTCCGGCTGCAGGTTGCACAAAAATGGACTTGAACAATCTGGACTCTTCCAACCTCCCGTTCGCAACGCAGTTCAGTGCCACCCCGCCAGCCAAGCAAATGTGGTCCGCATCCGTCAGTTCTTGGGCGGTTTGGGCCATGGCGAGCACAATTCTTTCGGTGATTTTCTGGATGGCCAACCCCAGATTGCAATGGTGCTCTTCCAAGGAATCTTCCGGTCTGCGACGAGGGAAGCCAAACAGCTTTTCCCATTGCCGGTCATTTACCATCCTCAACCCTGTGGCGTATCGAAAAAACTGTTGGTTCAAAAACAAAGACCCGTCCTTAGAAACGGAAACCAAATTGTCCAAAATGATTTGTTCGAAACGGGAAACTTCAGGGGAGTTCGGATTGCCATAAGGAGCCAAACCCATCAGTTTGTATTCACCACCGTTGACTTCAAAGCCCAAAAAATAGGTGAACGCTGAATACAAAAGACCCAAAGAGTGGGGGAAGCGCAATTCCCGTAGGGTCGTGATTTGATTGCCGTCACCCAAACAAATGGAGGCGGTGGCCCATTCCCCTACGCCATCGATGGTAAGGATGGCAGCTCGTTGGAAAGGAGATGGATAAAAGGCGCTGGCGGCATGGGAAAGGTGGTGGGATGGAAATAAAAGTTTGGTTTTGGAGGCATCAAATCCATGAATCTTTTTGATTCCCGCCTTGATTTCAGATTTCAAAAACAGCTTTTCCTTGAACCATAAGGGCATGGAGCGTCGGAATGATTCAAATCCTTTCGGGGCAAAGGCATAGTAGGTTTCCAACAACCGCTCAAATTTCAAGAAGGGCTTGTCGTAAAATGCTATATAATCCAATTCATCGCTTTTGATTCCCGCTATGTCCAAACAGGTTTTTATGGATCTGCTTGGAAAGCTTGCATCGTGTTTGATTCGAGAAAAACGCTCCTCTTGGGCTGCAGCCATGATGTTCCCGTCAACCACCAAGGTTGCGGCGCTATCATGGTAAAATGCCGAAATGCCCAGAATTTTCATGCACTGCCTTTGGGCTGCAAATTTTTGATAATTTCGGCGAGGATGAAGGATGCGGCTTTTCCATCACCGAAAATATGTGGAAACTTCAAGTCGCTTTTGTTTCGGAACGAATGGTGGGCGGCCAATATTCTAGTAGGGTCTGCATCAGCTAAAACGGCGGTTCCAGTTTCGACCAATTCCACCCATTCCGTTTGCGGCCTCAACACAATGCATGGCTTTTCCAAGAAGTAACTTTCTTTTTGAACCCCTCCTGAGTCTGTGATGATCATGTTGCATGCGGACTCCAATGCGGTCATTTCCAAAAAAGAAACGGGAAGAATGAGCTTGAGTCTTTCCGAGCCCTTCAACTTGGACAACACCTCGGGCTTGAGATTGGACTCCAAGACCTTTCGGGTGCGTGGATGCAAAGGGAGCAAAATGGTTTCGCCGTGTTCTTCCGTAAGGGACACAAGGGCGGAAAAAATATCGGAAAGCCTATCAGGATTGTCGGTGTTGGTGTTGCGGTGAATGGTTGCCAAGATGAATCCATTTTGTTCCAATCCCAAGCTGTTCACGAAGTCAACGTTTTTCTTGCAGTAGTCAGAGAAAAACAAGGTGTTGTCGTACATCACATCCCCGCAATGGTATACCTTGGGGTTGTTCATGTGGTATGGGCCGAGATTGTCCAATTCAAAACCTTCTTTTTCGAGATTGGAGACGCCTGTCGTTGTGGGGCTGAACAAAAAGGATGAGACGTGGTCGGTGAGGATTCGGTTGACTTCCTCTGGCATGTGTTTGTCAAATGAACGAAGCCCGGCCTCTATGTGAGCGATTGGAAAATGAAGTTTGCTCGCCGCAATGGCCCCTGAAAGAGTAGAATTGGTGTCTCCGTACAAGACAACGCAATCCGGCTGCTCTTTCAGGAGGATTTCCTCGATTCCGGCAATCATGTTGGCTGTTTGGGCCCCATGTGCCCCTGAACCTGATTCCAATCGGTAATCCGGGCGCGGGATTTTCATCTCATCAAAAAACACCTGCGACATGTTGTCGTCATAGTGCTGACCTGTGTGGACGATTACTTCGCGCACCCGATCTGAGAATCCGTTGGAGATGGCCCGGCTCAAGGCTGCTGCCTTGATGAATTGGGGTCGGGCACCAATGATGGTCACTAACTTAATCATGAGCTGATGGAGTCGAAAAGTGAAGCGAATCTACCTGCCAAGGTCTTTCTTGAGTATCGATCAACCCCGCTGCGAGAAGACTTCCACTCTCCTGATTGGGTAGAAAGGAACAACTCCTTCAGGGCGGAATACATTCCCGTCTCATCTTCGAAACCCACCACAAAGCCTGCTTTTGCATCGTTTACGATGGCAGCGGCATCCCCATCCGTCGGTCCGACACATAAAACCGGCCGGCCGCTGGCCAAATATTCAAATAGTTTACCGGTCAACACCCCTCGGGCATTGGGCGTGTTGTTGATGGAGAGCAGCAAGACCTTGGCCTGATTTTGCATGCGTACCGCCTCGGGGTGGGGAAGGTAGTCGATGTATTCCGTATGGGAATCCAAACCGGCATCATGAATAGATTGCTTCGCGGATTGGTCAACCTTGCCGACAAGGCGTATTTTCAAGGATTTTTCAAAGGCGGGGTTTTCATGGACCAGCCGAGAAAGGGCCCTCCACAAGGCGGCATGGTTGCGGTGTTGATTGAGCATTCCGATGTGCACCAAGCTGAATGCCACGTCGACTTCGGTTGAAGTGGGTACGTCCGATTCGTCGTAACCGTTGGTGATGACGTCCACGGGCCTTCCAGAAATGGCTTCGAACTCTTCTTTCATCACATTGCCCACCACCACCACTTTGGAGGCGGTTTGGGTAACTTCTTTTTCAAGCCGATGGTGTTTGCGGTCCGCCCAATCGGATAGCATCAGCTCTTGGTAAAAGTCGATGTTGGTCCAAGGGTCGCGAAAATCTGCCACCCAAGGGACTCCCGTCTCGCGGTGTAATTTCAATGCAATCAAATGCATGGAGTGGGGCGGTCCGGTAGATACAATCACATCCACGGGATTCTCTTTAAGCCATTTCCGGAGGTATTGGGCCGAGGGGCCAATCCAAAACCTTCGGGCATCAGGAATAAAAAGGTTGCCACGAATCCACATAGAAATGCGGCTGCTAAGTCCCGGCTTTTTGTCTTTGAGGAATCCACTGACCACGCGTTGGTCTTTTTTTTGACCGGTGAATCGTTTGTAAAGCTGGTAAGGCTCCCAAATCGGCTGTTTAAGTACCAGCACGCCGGGAGGGACTTCTTTTTCTAGCGCGGGGTCCACAACGGGATACTCACCATTCGATGCGGTATAAACAACGGGCTCCCATCCAAACTCGCGCAGGTATTTGACGTTTTTGAGCCAACGCTGTACGCCCGACCCCCCGCTGGGAGGCCAATAATAAGTCAGGATCAGAACCCTTTTCATCCCGGTCACGCAAGTTCCGAGTCTGAATCTTCTGCTCCGTCCTTGCTTCTCACCTTCAAGTCCAGGAAAATCAACCCGGCGATGATCAACAGGAGGGTCGAGGACAGGGCCAAATCAATGGTGTATCCAGTACGGAAGGATGCGGGCTCGAATTTGAATTCAATTTGGTGTTTACCAGAAGGCACTTTCATTCCGCGGAGTACATAATTGCACCTGAAATGGTCGACTGGTTTGCCGTCCAAATAGGCTTGCCATCCCTTTCCGGAGTTGTAATAAACCTCTGAAAACACAACCAGTTGTTCTTTGCCGTTGGATGAGTTGAATTCATAGGAGAGGGCATTGGGGGCAAAGGAAAGCAACTTGACCGAGGCCGTGCTGTCGAATCCTGAAACAAATCCCTGCAATGATTGGGAGGAGGCCTTTTCCACGACCATGGTTTTGGAAATATCCACTTTGGCGAGGGCCTCGATGGCGACATCGGCCTCTGTTTCGGCGTCATTTTTGGCCTCTGCGACCGTCAAATCCCGAACAACCCACGCATTTCCCATTCGGAATGGGTTTTCAATGGGCTGGGCGTTCGAGTTGTAGATGATGTATTTGCAGTTTGCCATCCGCAGGACGGGTGAGGTTTGAAGGGCAGCCATGAGTTTGTTCATGGCTTCTGGTCCACCGGAAGACAGAGCGGAGATGATGGCCTGCGTTTCTTTGGAATAGTGATATTGGATCAAATCATTGTATCGACGGAACTTAGCCGGGTGGTAGCCGCCAATCATTTTGTGGTGGTAGCAGGACACCGCATCGTTCCAGGGGTCTCGTGTGAGGTTGAGAACACGGAAGTTGGGGTCTTTGTCGGCCAGAATGAAATTGTCTGCAGCAGTGGGGTTGAAACTTGAGAGGAACTCCTGTTTGGGTACGAAGCTCTTTTCATCCACGTACCGTTTGGTCACAGGAATCATCTCTACCATCACCAAGCCTAGCAAGCCCAAGCCTACAACCGCTTGCAATGTCATTTGGGCATAGGGTCCTGAGAGAGATTTGCGAACAACCCTGTCAGACAGAAACAGCAATCCCGCTCCCAAAAGGGTAAACAACATTCCGCTCATGATGCCACCCGTAAACATGGAGGCACGGTCGTCGACCAAGGCTTCCTGAAGTTGCGAAACAAGGGCTTGCGGGGGATTACTAACCCCTGCCTGTCCCAAAATCCCTGTGATTTTGGCAGCATCTCGATCGGTTTTGAACCCGTTGGTCCCCGGTGCCCCGACCCAAAGGGCAAATAGAATGAGCAATGTGGTGCCTGTTGCCGCCAACAAAGTTGTGGCTTGCTGTTTCGGTGTCTTCTTGTGGGGGTTCCGGATGAACCAAGAGACGCCCAAGGCCGCCAATACTGGCATGGTCACTTCCGCAATCATGCTCATGGTACTTACCGCCCGGAATTTGTTGTAGAGCGGAAGGTTGTCGAAAAACAAATCCGAGAACCATTGGAAGTTTTTGCCCCATGACAACATCACCCCAAAAATGGTAGCCGCAAGCAGGTACCAGCGGTATTTATTGGGAGCAACAAACAACCCAAGGATGAAAAGAAAGCACACGATTGAGCCGACCCAGTTGGGGCCCGAAGTGAAAGGCAGCGCACCAAAATAGGTTGGCCAGTTCTCAGAGAGGATGTCAGCCCCCTGTTGTCCGAATGAGCGTTGGAGGATGTCATAGGTTTTGCTGTCCTTCCCAACATTGGCCGATGATTTGTCGCCCATGTAATAAGGGTTGAACAAGGTGAAGGTTTCCGCCACCCCGTTGCTCCATTGGTAGGCGTATTCTTTGGTCAGACCGTTTCCATTGCCCTCGGACTCCGGTTGGTTTCGCTTTAACACAACGCCACCGCGCATGGTTTCGGAAACATATTCTTGATTGGTGAGCAAGCGAGCTGTATTGGGGCCAGCAGCAGCGGCGGCGGCAACCAACACCACCAAGCTTCCCAGAACGGCATTTCTAAAGCGTTGGTTGGCTGCATTGAGTCCCTTGCCCTTCAAAAAACCCACGAAACCATTGGACCACAAGCCGTCTTTTGTGCGCTGCAGACCTTCCATGACAAGTGGGACGAAAACGGCCAATGCCGCGGTCGTGAGCCATAGTGATTTTCCTAACCCCATCATCCATGAAACAAGAATGGAGACCAATAGACTCAGGAAAATAATCCTAGGCACCAAAGAATACCCCGTGGCCAATGCGCTGATCACAGCCAATCCAAGGATGAACATACCATAATAGGTTGTTTGGATGTGGTTGGCATTGATGGAAAGGGCCGTAAAAAAGGCCATCAAGGCACCACCCAACAAAAACCGGCCCCGGTAAATCAGGCTGATTCCGGCCAATGTCATGGGCACATATGCCAATGTGTTGATTTTGGAATTGTGGCCGGCCTCCAAAAGCGTGTACAAATAGGATCCCATCATGAAAGCCATCGCACCCATCGCAGAAGTGAAAGGGTCCACTTTCATGCACACCAACAGGATGAACATGCCCAAAAACAACAAGAACATGGTGCCAATCACGGGAGGAACGAGAAACTCGAGCTTCAGGATTTTGTCAACTTGCCTGAAAAGATTCCCCTCGTACAGGGTGTTAACTTGATATGCGGGCATTCCCCCAAAAAGCCTACTGGTCCAGAGGGGCTCTTCGCCGTAGGTTTTCCGGTGGTCATTGATTTCTTTGGACATTCCGATGCCTTGAAGAATATCGGATTGCATCAAAACCGTGTTGGGCTTTAGGGCCGGCTTCAGCAAGGTGACGATGGTGCCCAAACCAATGGCCAACATGGCCAAGAAAAGCACCAATTTCATTTCCCATCCTTTTTTGAGGAGGCTTTGCTTGGATGCTGATGAATCCTGTTTTGGGGTCATTTTTTCAAGGGTTAATCGGAGAAAACAAAGGATGTAAATTTAAATCCAAAGGGCGAGATATCCGCTGCTTTGGTTTGATTTCTTCAGGCGCGGGCTCAAGGAGAGAAAAAGTCGACCCATACCTTCATTTTATCCTCAGGTGGGACAAAATCTCGGCCACAACCCCATCAGGATTGAGGTAATACGCCCTCGACCAGACCCGAACACTTTGCCAGCCCGCATCCTCCAATAACCGCCGACGGTAGACCTCCCTCTCTTTTGCACTTCGTCCGGAAAAATAGACCGGGCCCTCACACTCCACGGCCACGCACCCTTTTCCATCTTTGGTCTTCACCACCAAGTCTATTCGGTATGCCGTCCCACCTACATTCTGCTCCACAATGAGCCCAATCGATCGGAGGCGTGCTGCCAAATCGGCCGGCAGGGACAATTGTGTTTCATTGGGGGCAGGGCTCGCCAAGTCGGGGGCATCCAAGCCGGGTTGAGAGTTCCAAGCGTCCAACAAGTATTTTTTCAAAAGTTTGGGGCCCGGGTGAAGGCTTTCCTCCACGGCCAATTGGTTGGGGTTAAAACTGCACAATATCACGACCTTCTTCCTTGCGCGGGTAATGGCGACATTCAGTCGGTTTTCTCCTCCTCGCTGATTCAATAGGCCAAACTGCGCAACGAGTTTGCCCGAAAGATTCGGGGCATAGCCAATTGAAAAAATGATGACGTCACGCTCATCACCCTGCACGTTTTCGATGTTTTTGACGAACATTCCCCCACCTTGGCCATCGAAGTCCATGACCGCGGCCCATTTTTTCTTCAAGGCATCATCCTGACCCTGCTGAACTTGTTGGAATCTTCGCTCAACCATGTCTTGGATAAGCTCCATCTGCTGGAAGTTGAACGTGACGATGCCGATGCTCAGGGAAGAATCCAATTGGATTGTTTTTTCAACCATTAGGATTGCTGCTTCAGCCTCTTGAAGATTGCGGTTTTGATCCCAAGTGCCCGAGACCTCCACAAACTCCACCGGAGGTTGTAATTCAGGTCTTCGATGGGCGGGTGGCATGACCATCAGGCGTCCATCATAAAAATGTTGGTTGGAAAACCGGATCAAGGATTCTTCTTGAGACCTGTAATGCCATCGCAACAATACCTCGGGGAAAACCCCTTTGGCCAAATCGAGGATGCTTTCTACTTCCATGGCCAACTCATTTTCTAGGAAAGCCTCTTCGGCATCATCATGTTTGATGGCGTAAAGGTCGTAGGGAGGTAGTTGTTTTTCATCTCCTGCGACGACCACTGTTTTTCCGCGGAGGGCCACCGGAAGCGCACGCTCTACGTAACATTGAGATGCTTCGTCGAAGATCACCAAATCAAACCGAGGGCCATCCATGGGAAAAATGGCCGCTACTGACTCGGGACTCCCCAGCCAACAGGGCAGCAAATTGTCCAGGCCTTCACCCCAAAATGTTTGGACCAATTTTCTCAAGGGCCATAGTCGCCGTTGTTTTTGTACCTGCCTTGCGATTTCACGGTAGGTGGTAGGGTTGCCGAGGCGGTTGTAGGATTCGGTTTCGGCCACCATACGCTGCAACCTTGCGCGAATCAACTCCACGGCACAGGATTGTCGGTTGATAACCAACTCCCGGTATCCATCCCTGCGGTCTGCCATGCGTGGTGACGTTGTTTCCACCAAAAGAGGATTTTCCCGTTCCAAAATCGCAATCCAGTCCTGAAAGACACTGTTTTCCAGACGCTTCAAAAGGTCGATCAATCCACTCTTGCCGGAAATCCCTCCCAATGCGTGCTTCAGGACTTGGTAGAGTTCCTGAGTTGGGTGGTCCCAAGCGTGTACAAATGCATCCAAGTCCCGCAAAAGTTCAAAATCCCGGTCTGCTGCCACCAGCAAATCAGTAGCATAGCCATTTTCATCGGAGCCGGTCGGTTCTGCCGCAAACAACTTTACGATTTGGTCGGGGTGCAACCATGTTTCCCATGCCGCGACGGATGATGTCCGTATTGCCAAGTACCGTTGAACAAAGCCGATGGTTTTTTTGGCCTCCTCCCATTGTGTGTTTGAGAATGTACCGTTATCAAGGAGGGGGGACAATGCCGTCGGTCCTTTGTAGGATTTTGCAGTCTTCATGGCCTGGGCGGCCGATAACCTGGGCCGTGTCCATGCCGAAATGGTTTTCCAAGGTGCATCCCGGGGCAAACCACCGAAAAACGGAATCTCATCCAAGCCTGCAACAAACTGCCGGTATTCTTCCCACCACTTCATCTCCTCCAACAGCCGCAGGTGGTTTGAATGGCTCCAGGCTTGGTTTTTGCGTTTGAAAATCGAGGATAGGGCCTTGCGTGACTTCAGCCAAGACCGCCTCAAAAAACGAAACACTTGTCCCGATGCGCGCTCGTAATCCGCAATTTTGGCAGCCAACTCTTCATGAGCGTCCCACCTCAAATCATCTAAAAACAAGCATCCCTTCAAGCGCTTCGAATGCCATTCGGCTTTTTTAAGGGTTTTGTCGATGAAATCCTTGGACTGTTTCGGCAAAAGTGCCAATCCGCACAAAATCCGGACTTCTTCCTTGGAAAAGTGTTCTGCCAGTGCATCCCAATCTTGGATGGAGGCCCCAATCGCCTCGACTTGATGTGGGTTCCATCCGGTGGCTTTACATGGGTACCAAGCATCCTCCAAGCTTATTAGTGTTTCCGGAAGCCCAACAAGAAACTCCAAAAGCTTTGGTTTGTAATCCAACCCATATGTGCCAAATGATTTTCGGATGGACCATGGGTGCTCGGGATTGAACAGTGACAAATACCCCCTCAAACCCTTCAAAAATTCCAATGATTCCCGAAGCTGGGCATATTCTAGGCTACCTGACAAATGGGTGGTTTTTAGAGACTGTGTTTGGAAGTCCGCCAAGATGTACAATTGATGCACGCTGAGGCCAAACCGTGAGGGGGTTGTCAGGGCTCGGTAGAGATTGTCGAAATAGGCATTGTGTTCGTCAAGTCGTCGGGCATCGAGCCTGAAATCGCGAAACCATTTATCCAAGGTCACATCATTGGCCTTGGTGCGAGCGTCCTCCAGCTCTGAGATTCTCTTGGCCAACAGGTGGAATATTTTTGCTCTGTCTGTCCTGAAATCATGGACCAAAGCCGCATGGTCTCCCAACCCCAATTGCATCAAGCGGTTGAAAACAACGTCTAGGGCTGCCCGCTTCTGCGAACAAACCAGCACCCGTTGCCCATTTGCCAAGGCGTCTGCCACCAAGTTCAGGATGACCTGGGATTTGCCTGTCCCTGGGGGCCCATGTACCACTACCGACTTTCCTGCACGGGCGGCAAGCAGTGCCTCTTCTTGGCTTTGGTCCACCGGCGTCACGAAAAACCGGAACTCCTCTGAAGGCGGCTTGGGGTCTTCTACTTCAGGCTGTGGTTTCAACCATTTTTCCAGATCGAACATGCCGGTGTTTCGCTCGATAACCTCATAATCCTGGATGAGGGCACTGTCGCTTTGGGGGAAAATACCCAGCACAGCAAATGGATGGAATTTCAACTCGCCTACCGGTAGGGAGTCCAGCTGCGCAGCGTTTTTAGGTTCGAATGCGGCAACCTTGAAGCGGAACAACTCCGAGTTGAAGTTGAGGGGCAATTCATATCTGGTAAAAAGGGCATACAGTTGGTTCAGCATGGACTGGAGGTCTTCAGCGGTGTCCAACTCTTCCTCCCAAAACTCTTTGGGTAGGCGTATTTGCATGAATTTTTCGAGCGCCAGGAAAAATGTTTTGTTCAGAGTGGCCGGCTCTCCTTCTGGAATCGACAACCTCCATCGGGCCGCGCCCTGAAAGTCACGACTCAACCTCACAGGAAACAGGACCACGGGACATCTTGCGATGTTGTTGTCTAAAAACTTCCCCTCCACGAAAGGGTATCCCAAGAACAGATCATAGGCCCCCGTTTCGGCATGAAGCATGGACACCTCCCTGAACAGTTTGTTCAGCTTGCGGTCTAAAACATTGGTTTTTTCATCACGGGGGTTCAGTGTCCGGATGAGGTCCACTCCTTTGGCAGAAACGATTTTTGACAGGATTTCCTCGGTGGAGAGCTTGTTGATGTACCCCGCCTCGGCTAGATCAAGCTCCTTCCTTGCCGACAAAGACGCCAATTTCAATGACCGATTTCCTTGGCTGAGGTTGGTCAAGCGCAGTTTGTAGGCATGTAGGATAGGAAACACACTCAAATTTAGGAGAATTCAAATGCTGTGTGTGGAGAGGTCACAGCTTTGTGGCTGCAAGGTGGAGAAGGTATCGGGTTGAAGTGACACCAGGCCGCAAAGAGGGGTTCAAAAAAGGTAGCGTGATGCGATTCACACGAAAATGAGGAAATGATTTCATATCCAAAATGGACAGCTCCCGGTTGGACGCCAAGTCTTCGACACCTTCCATGTCCGTGTATACCCAAACGTTGGATTTTTTCACAATGTCAGGGGCCTTTTCAGGTGCAGGGATGGGGTTTGCAACGAATCCGCTGTAAAAGTTATAGGCCCTTCCGCTGACCCTATAGGCGTAAATCTGGCTTGCTGGCACAGCTTTTTCCGCCAAGTATTTACCCGCCTGTGCGGTGCTTTGGTAGGAAAGAAGCCCGGGGTAAAAAACGAGGTTCAACATCAGGTTGATTGAAGCCATGATGGCGGCACCGGACAACACCAATGAGTGGGCGGATTTACTTTCCCTCATGCCCACCCAAGCCGAAGCCAACAATGCCGTCACACCCAACAGTTTCCATGCAATCGGGGCATCGGGAAACGTGCCCAAGGTCAATGAAACCGCCAAAATCGACATCAAAACCAAGAATGTTTGGTGGACTCGAAGGAGGGTCCGAGGAATTGAAATGACAATCATTTCCGAAACCAAAATGGCAGCAAATGGAGCCACAATGAAAATGTAATGAGGAAGTTTGAATCGTGAAAGCGAAAGGGCCGCAAACACGAACACAAACCCAAACAAGGGAGTGATTTCGTTCCCTTCACGTGGCGCCCTCCAAAACCCGCGGACTTTATTGAACAGGGCCCAAATAAAAACTGGGGTCCAAGGCAAAAACGCCCAAGCGAATGTATGAACAAAGAAAAAGGCCGACGCATCGTTTGTCCATTCACTCTCACCCGTGATACGGCCAAAGCTTTGGGTCCACAGGAAAAAACGCACACCTTCGGCCCCGTACTGATGGTATTGACCCCAACAAAAGGGAAGCAAGACAAGCACGAGAACAGGAACGCCCAACAACCAAGTTGGATCAACAAGCCTCCTTAGGTTTTTCCTCCAAACAAGGTCGGCCATCAACACCGCGGAGGGGATTACAAGCGCAATAGGGCCTTTTGCCAACATGGCCAACCCAACACCTCCTGCAGCCAAGGCAATTTCCCGCCAACTCCCACCACGAGCCCATTCAACGATTTTCCATACGGCGAACATCAAGGGGCCCAATAGGTACATGTCCGTTTTGACATCATTGTTCATGAGAAACAAAGCCTGACAACTGGCTAACACCACGGCGCTCAAGTGGGCGATGAGACTCCCGTGGAGCAGCCTGGCAAGTCGATAGGTGCTGTAGATGGCCCACAATCCGAACAACACCGATGGCAGCCGAAAAGCGAAATTGGAGACGCCGAACAGGAAGTAGCTGAATGCTGTACACCAAAAGGTGAGTGGGGGCTTGTCTAAATAAGGCTTGGTCCCATCAAAAAGCTGAAAAAAACTTCCCGAATCCAGCATCTCCCGTGCCATGCATGCATATTGGGTGGCATCGATTTCCTGGATATCGAGAAACATTCCGGCCAAAGTGGCTAAGGCAATCCAAAACCAAACGAACCCAAATGATATGAGGTCGCGGCGCTGCATCAAAACGCCACTTTCACAATTGAATAAATCTTGTTTCGCTCCTGGTAGTAATAAAGAAGCGCTTCTTGATTGTTGATTTGAAGGGAGGATCGGGGGTAAAACAACTCGTCCTGTGCGAGGCTTCCCAATAGCAGTCGACGCTCTGTGACACTGCCATCCATGCCTACTTCTTGAACATAAAGGGATCTCGGGTCACGAGGTGGATTGTAGGTATAGACCAAAAAGAGCGTGTTTCCACTTACCACGTCAAGGTAGCTCAAATGGTCGCGCGATTCCGATTGCTGTCTTTTTCTCGCCACGGCACTCCACTCCAAGTCTCCGTTTGCGGCCACCGAACTCACGATAACATCGTCGTAATGGTGAATGCGTTGATCTACCATGTAGCCGTACATGTCCACGTAGGTATTGTAGGTCGTGTAGTATTTTTCGGCAATGAGAAGCGCCCCCCCGTCCGACCTCAAAATGATGTTGTCCAAATAAAAATTCCTCAGCTCGCGCCCTCGTTCGATTTGGACATCGCGCAGAAAATTTTTCAAGAACTCATCTGAAAACCGTTGGGTGCTCTGGACCGCCACTTGAAGGCTGTCGCTGATGCGAAAAAAACAGGAGCCGATGATTTCGTCCGAGCTGTGGTGAGAGTAAAAGCCAGCCAAAAAAACATTTCCCTCTTTGCCGGCCTTGATGGTGAGGTCGTTGATGAACAGCTCTCCTAGCTCAATATCCAACCGCTCGCCATCAGGATTTCCGGGTTGGTAGCGGTACAATAAAAAACCATAGTCCTCAGGATTTCTGACCCGACCGCTGATGTAATACTTCCCGATGAGGTAAATGTAACCATCATTGTCAACCACGATTTTACGCACTTGGAACTTGTCATCAGGAAAAGGGAGTGAAATGAAGCCGCTCACCACAGAATCGCTTTCTGAGTCGAACAAATGGTAGCTGATTTTTTCATTCCGTAGACCTTGGGCCAAATTCCTGTAGCACAGCAATTTTCTTTTGTTGACGGAGTGTTCGTATTGCAGGTCTACCCGCCATTCTTTTTGGTCGGGAGTTGATTCGATTTCCACTTGGTTTTGAAGGATGTTGCCCTCGAAGTCCAAGGAGGTATATCGGGTTTTTAGGGTGCTTTCGCGGGGCAAATACTCGGAAGAAAAAACAAAAATTCTGTCTCCTAACGCCGTAAGCAAATCAATTCCGTTGCGGCCGTTGTTGGCATGGACCTGTTTGCCCCAAACGCGTTTGAAAAGGCCGTCGTATTTGGTAACAGACAAATAACGGCTTGACTTCTTGCTGCTGGGCCCTAAAGTCACCATGCCACCATCGAGGCTGCAGTATGCGATGAAATCAGGCTGGGCGTCTCTTCGGGAGATATCCAAACGGGCCGTGATTTCTTGACCCCTCGCGATCAGGGGCAACAACATGACCCCGACACCTATCCATGCAGCAAATTGACGCATCAGTTTTTCTTGGAGCGAAACAACAGGATGGACCTGTAAAGGCGAAAGGAGCCATACAAAATCACAATGGCTCCGATCCAATTGGTGTAGGGTGCAAATTCCGGACCCAAGTTGGCGGACTCAGGTTTTAGAATCAAAAACAGCCCTGCAAGGATGAAAATGGTGCCCATCACTAGGCCTACGTATGGAAAGATTTTCGACATGGCGCCGGAATGTTAAAGTATTCAAAGTTACGACATCAACGGCAAAGAGGTTCAACCCCTCAAGGGGTAGGCCTGACCAAGTAATAGCAACAGGTGGTGTAGAAATTCCTGATCCAGGGGATGGATGCAAACAGCGGCCACAAAACACGTGGCTTCAGGTTGAATTTGTAGGTGTATATGGGGTTGATGAGGTACAGACGCCGATTGGCCACTACGAATCCAGTTTCACGCAAATGCCGTTCGAAGCGCTCGATTGAAATTCCGGTGTCGTGACACTCCAACAAATCCACCACCACCGCATCAGGCTCTCCGGCTTTTCGCAAGTACCATTCGTAAGCGCCCCGCGGGAGCAAATGCATCCAAGGTAATTTGCCAACTTTGGAGCGACAAATTTGCTGGTGGCCACCAAATGGCATTTGCCAAGGGGGAAATCCAAAGAAAATATGTCCTCCCGGGCGAAGGTACTGTTTCATTTGGGCAAGGACGCGGTCTTGTTCGGGAATGTGTTCAATCACGTCTTTCAGGACAATGAGATCGAATTTTCCTTTGAACTGTTCTGCAAAAACCGGATCGTAAATATTATTGCTGATGATGTCAGCCCGTCCAGATTGGATTTGGTCAGCTAAAAATCCGCGTGCCAAGCCAGCCCTGTATTCCTGCAGTTCGACCCCCACACCCTGCATGCCGGTCTCAATAAACGCAAGCAACACCCCGCCTTCGGCACACCCAATTTCCAAAACAGTCATGTCGGGATTCAAACGAAACGCCTCCTCGACGAACGGAATGACATATCGGGCGGCGTTTTCGCGCTGCATGTTGAAGTAACGTGTTTTGTCTTGGTGGAACTCAAGGCCCATGCCGAGGGTGCGAATGCGGATTTATTCAATAAAAAAAGCCCCGACGCATTGCGGGGCGTTATGATTCATTCAAAGACGGACAATCAGGCGAGCTGGTTGACGTGCTTGGAAAGCTTTCCTTTGAGACGCGCAGCCTTGTTTCTGTGAAACAAGTTGGCCTTCACGCAGCGGTCGATCAAGGATACAGTACCTGGCAACAGCTGTGTTGCCTCGGCCTTGCCCGAGCTCAAACGCAACTTCTTAATGGCGGTACGGGTTTTGGACAACTTATCGCGGTTGCGCAAACGGCGGACAGCGTTTTGGCGGATCCTTTTCTTTGCTCCTGGATTATTAGCCATACAATTTCTTTGACTTCGATTTTCGAAAAATGGACTGCAAATATAGACAAGGGAATCCGAAAAGAAAAAATTTTCCACGAATTCATGGTTGAAAACCTGCAGTAAATTTTAAATGTGATGGAGGTAAATCAGGGTGAGGTCAAAATGTGCAATGGCTGGGTTGCAATGGCCGGGGGTTATTTTTTGTGGTATTTGGACCGATAATTCCACTTTGTCCTTTCATCGTCAAACATCCTTGCCTCCATTTCCATGGGCATGGTATCGTATCCGATTAAAAGCAGCTGCATGAAATAGCGGAAATAATACATGAAAAACCCCATGCGCTCGTATTGCCGCCAATGGACCAGGTCATGTGCCAATATTTGATCGTCACCTTGGTGCCGAGCGTGGATGAAAATACCAAAAGGGGGAATGGTCATGCCCCGGAATGGGGGAACAATCCAAGTCACATACCGTACTTTCGGTTTGCGCCTGAGCGAAGACAGCACGAACAAAACGTTTTGCTCATGTTCCCGGTTGGATGTTTCCGCCGAAGTGTCCATGGACTGATGGTTGAATGTTGGAAATTTCGTGGTTTAAACCCGCTTGCGACGGGGTATTCCGGTGAACTTCTTGTAAAAAAACCGCCCAATTTGTTTCACCGAATCCAACAAGGAAACAGGTTTTGCGCCGTTCTCAAAGTTCTTCACACTGATGGCATAAACGTGGCGCCAATGATGAAGGAATTCACGATAGGCGCCGAAAATGTTGTATTTGGGATCGAAGGCGTGAATGACCTCGCTCTTGATGCCGTTGATCTCCACAATTTGAAATTCTCCGCGCCTCAAGGCTTCCAATGACGGCGTGAGGATGTCATACCGACCGACATGAATCAGCCCGATTTCATCGTTGACACCCTGAAACAAGGAGGTCAACAGGGGATCAATCCATTCCTTCCTGTCAATGAATGCAGCGCCTTGGGACCAATTGCCCAAGAAAATCGGCTTGAAAACCTCTCCCTCTTCCAACACCCTGTTTCCATCTTCGCCACAAAGCTTGAGGATTTTGTTCACTCGGAATCGATAATAGGGGTTTGACCTCATCAAATCCCGAATGGAGGAATGTCCATCACCGACCAATTTGAAGTGAACCTTTTCGGTTAAGCTGTTGATTTGGATGTTTCCATCGGCATCGTGCACCATAACACCAAGCTCCATCGAGTAAGGAATCTGGTTTTGGATGAGAAAATCTGCATCATGTTGCTGGTAATATGCCTTCAGGTCATCCCATCCAACGACCCGCTTTACGGCGAATCCACCTTCCCCCATGTTGGGTTTGGCGAACACTGGAAAAACCAAGCCTCCTTCCTGAAAGCGTTCCACGAGCCCTTCCCAGGTGCTGTTTTGGGGAATGAAGACGGTTTTGGGGATATACTTGGCCGGGATATTTTGGTAGATATGGTTTTTGGAGTCTTCCAACAACCCCCCCATGTTGATTTTGGGATTCGCTGCTGTGAGAAAAAAGGGCCTTCCCCGAAGGAGGGTGCTTTTCAAAATCATCATCAGTGTGAGCGGAAAATAGATGATGGATTTGGGCCATGACCTCCAATTCAAAACCGGCATCCCCGACCACTCGAAGAGACTTGCATCCAGGGACTTGTCGGCGTTTAGGCTCATTTTCTGTTCAATTGGAAATTATCACCCAGATATACTTTTCTCACCATGGCGTCGGCTGCCAATTCCTCGGCAGAACCCGCCTTGAAAATTTTGCCTTCTACCAAAAGGTAGGCCCTGTCGACAATGTCAAGGGTTTCGTGGACATTGTGGTCGGTGATGAGTACCCCGATGTTTTTTTCCTGCAAGCGCTTCACGATTCCCTGGATTTCCTCCACGGCAATCGGGTCTACGCCGGCAAATGGCTCGTCCAACAAAATGAATTTGGGGTCGGTTGCCAGTGCTCGGGCAATTTCAGTCCTCCTTCTCTCTCCACCCGACAAGAGATTTCCTTGACTTTTGCGGACATGTGTCAAGGAGAACTCTGCCAAAAGTTGGTCCGTTTTCATTCGGCGCTCCTTTTGGGTCAAACCTGAAGTCATTTCCAGAATCGACAGGATATTGTCTTCAACCGATAGTTTTCGAAATACTGAAGGCTCTTGTGCCAAATACCCGATTCCCATCTGCCCCCTGCGGTACATGGGCATTTTGGTGATGTCCCGATCATCCAACAGTACCATGCCTTCTTGTGGTCTGATGAGACCCACCACCATGTAGAATGTAGTGGTTTTTCCTGCTCCATTCGGTCCCAAAAGGCCCACGATCTCACCTTGGCGAACCTCGATGCTTACATGGTTCACCACCTTGCGCTCCTTATAGGTTTTGACGAGGTTTTCAGCCCGCAGGATCATTTCACGATGCTTGACAGATGACAATTAACAAATATAAACTCAATCATGGATAATACGGGGAGAATCAACCAGGCGGGGGGCAATTAAAAAACCCGCCAATTCCATAGACTAGGGATTGGCGGGTTGTATCGATTGGGGAGGAATCAGTGAACCACGAATTTGGTGGATTCCTCGCCTTGCGGGGTTTGCAAGCGCAGGAAATACATGCCGGGCTTGAGGCCGCCCAGGTCGAGTTCATGGGAATGTGTACCTGCAACTTCCATCGAACTGCCCAATTCGCGAACAGCCCTTCCGGTCACATCCATGACGGAGAGACGAGTTTCAGAAACGGCATCCAGGGTGTAAGTGACAGTCACGGGACCACTCACTTGGTTGGGGGCCATCGTGAGTTGATGCTTGAGACCTCCATTGTCAATGCTGCTGGGCACGTCTGCATACCACACATCACGACCAATTTGTGGGTTTCCACCATTGATGACGATGCGGGTGAAAGTCATCACCATGACGGGTTTAGTGGTGCCGGTTGCATACCATTCGTAACGACGGGTTGAAACTTGTGCATCAGCGGCGCCTGTCCAAGAGGAGTCGAAAAAGGCTCCTTCGGTTTTCAGACGCAAAACACTGGGGTAGGTTGCATAAGGGGTTGTGAGCGACCCGGAAGCATCTACTTCCACGGTGTATTGGCCCAAACGGTCAACGCTAGAGAAGAATCCATCGGGATAGGTGCCATGCACGCTATCGATCTGCAAATACCCGAAAGACATGGGAAAGGTGTAAAGGGTGGCCTTGCGGTCATAAATGATGGCCGTATTGGCAGTTGATTTTTCACCCTCCAGTACGATAGAGTCAGCAGAGGCGGACATAAAACGGTACTGTTGGTTGGTCGCAGACTCCAAAAAGTTGGCGGCTGGATAGTTGCCGGCTTGTGGGTGACCCGTTGGAGCACCGTAATTGATGGTAAAGTTGGTGCCGCTGGGTGTGAGGGTCGAGTAATCCCAGACAGCACCGGTTCCGGAGGCTCCCGTGGTTACGCCGGTCGTATCGCAGGCAGTGTAGTATTGGCTATCACCAATTTGAGGCAAATCTGCGCGTGTAAGGCTTTGGGCTTGCACGCAAACGGCCATGAACGAAAGTGCCAAAAAAGTAATGGTTGTTCTCATGCGATTAAGTATGATGTTCGATGCACGATAATGATTTAAACAATGTCAAAATAAGAGATTTTCAAAGACTTACCCAAACCCATCACCCGACAGGGCGGCGAGACGACATTTCTAAGGAAGTAAAATAATTTTGGCAGCTACATTGCCCGATTCGGAAGAAACCACCAAGAAATACGTTCCGGCTGGCAAATGATTCAAGCTCAATTCCAACTGTTCTTGTCCGGCTTGCAAGGTGCGGGATGTCCAGACTCTTTCCACTTCCCTTCCCCAAAGGTCATGAATGACAGCATCTGTTTTTACGGTTCTAGATGATTCCAACAGTATTTGGGCAACGGATCGTGCCGGGTTGGGGAATATTGAAATGGAAAGTTGACCTTTTTGATTTTCGGATGCAGGCTGAACATCCACATACAATCCATTGGCGGACCGAATAAAAGCTACACCAGTGTTTTGGAGTGCGTTTTTCTTTCCAAAAACATTCAAACTGCTTCCGGAAATACGGAATACAAAGGCGTCAGCAATCTGCCCTGTTGTGTTTACGGCCACTTCTCGCCATCCGTTATCCCGATGCATGAGCTTTACCTTTTCGAAGTTTGAATAGTAGTTGTATGCTACCCATACCTTTCCATAGCCGTCGATTTCAAGTTCGATGGGCCGGCCGATGTTGGTGACTGGAACCGAATCCACCAAGCTCAAAGACCATGTGGCTCCATCCCACTCTGCCAGCCATACCGAGGTTTGTTGTTCATCCAAATATGCTATTTTGGGCCTTCCAGCAGAGTCTAGCCGCATGGAAGCAAATTTTCCAATTGCGGAGAAACCACCCGAATGTACCGTATCCAACAACCATTCCCCCTGTTGACCCAAAGATGCATAAAAGAGGGAGTTGCTACTTGGGTCGAAAAAGGCAATGCTTGGTTTTCCGGTTGCATCCAGTTGTAGGCTCGGGTATTGTCCAGCGCCCAGGGAGTCACAATTTACGGTTCCAATGGACCATGAATTATCATTGACGTGGCGGAAGGCTTGTTTGAGGCAGCTGTCACCGACCAAAGAGTATACAATTCGAATGGTATCAATTGCATCCACCTGCATGTCCACAAAGGCCAAAGCACCCGTAGAGTCTATTGTTTCGAAAACCCAATTGCCAGCCACTTCCTTTCCCAAGGTCAAAACGCCCTCCGAACCCCCTGAAAAAGCCACCAAATTCCCTCCGGAATATCTTCCGATTGCCAATGCGCGAATGGGGGCACCATCTTCCACCAACGGCTCAACGCTGAAGTTGTATCCCCCGGAAGCCGTGGCCTGGGCCCAGAAAAGCCCTCCACCAAAGCCATCCGAGAATACAGCGGAATAAAGCGTGTCGCCTGATATTGGAACAATGCTTGCGTCCAAAACGGCGCCGTAATTCTGAGATTCGTTGATGACCTGCTCAATCCATTCCCCGCCGTTGAGCGCCCGCTTGCACAACAATAGTTTTTCAGATGCTTCGTCGAATACCAACACAAACAGGGTGTCCTGTGCAATTTTGGTTGGCGAATAATAGGATCCGACCCCGCTGCGAAGTGTGTCTGATGTCCAAGTCGCGCCTCCATCCGTAGATTCCTGCATCAAAAATTGCTGGCTGGAAAGGTTGGAATAAACGATGAAAACAGAGTCTGAGCCTTGTGTAGCGATGTTCGAGTAGTTACGGTAGGTTCCCGTACCAAAGCTGTGGTAAAAAATCGTGGTGTCGTCGATGATTCGGCTGTAAACCATGTCGTTAACACCCAAGGCACCGGCAAAAAAATTCTCTCCGAAAAACAGCGAAGTGGAATAGCTGAGGTGGACTTGGCCAGATGGGTCCTCTTGTGCGCTGATGCCCTCAATGGTGAAGAACCTGTCGGACCACATCCAAGCAGGTTGCATTCGCCCAAGGCTGTCTGTCTCTCCACGTATCCATGTCGTATCCGAGGTGGCAGACTGTTGTCTGAAGTTCAGCACCCTGTTGTTGAACCTCGAGAGGCAAAAAACCTGCATTTTATTGTCTTTCCTTTGCAGGAGTTGGCAAAACTCGCCGTAACGGTCACCCTGAGGCAGAGGGTAGGGGCTGGCGTTGGTGCCGCAGCTGAGCCGCACATCGGGGATTTCCCCGAAGGATTGCGTGGCCCAATTGTTTGGCCCCCGCCGGATGCCTTGCTGCAATCGGAAATGGTAGTTGCTGGAGTTGGTGCAAGGTGAGAATGCCGAAATATCCGACCAACCATCGAAAAAAACGACCTGCGGTTGCCCGAACTCATTGAATTCAAGGTCGAGGGAGTGTTTCACCCGCAAAGATCCGTTGATGCTTCCATTGGGCCCGTATTGACCCCAACCAATGACCGGGTCTCCAGGAATGGACTCCACCACCCAAGCGCCATTGTTGTCAAGGTAGGCATATCGCACCTGGACGTAACCATTTTGATTTTCTTGGAACACCACATGAGGCTTGCCATTGGCATCCAGTTTGATGGCGCTGCGGTAGCCATTGGGGTGCGCTGCGTCCACGTATTGGCGAAACCATGACGTATCCGAAGGTCCACGACGAGCATAAATCAACCGGTCTTCGTGTTGATTCCAATAGGTCAAGTGTACCCTGCCATTGGATTCAACCTCCATGTCGGGATAGGCACCGGACATCCTGTTGTCGGAAATGATGTCGTGGAAGTCCCAATAAAGAAATTGTGAAAAAACCATCCGTGGAAATCCAAGTCCAAACAACATGACGGCGAGGATGGGATATCTGAAACGCATCGGCAAGGTTATGTGGGGAAGCCCTGTGGTTGTAAAACACGAAAGTACACATTTGCCCCCAATCAGGACAAGGATTCGGACGCCTTGAAATCCTTTATTTTAAGCTGAATTGAAGTCTTTCCACGATAATGCTTGAGATCGGGTTGAAAGGCGATGTCGATGCGGGTGGAGTCGACTTGGGCCCACCTGCGTGCCAACCCAAACCCAATGGCTTCGATTTGGACTCCTGCTTGTGCCAGAAAAAATCGGACATGGGCCTCTTTCAAAACCCTCAGATCCCGAACCTCAACATTCTTGGCAACCCACACAGGCTCCATGTTGCCAGGGCCAAAGGGACCGAAAAGGCGGGTTTGACGAATGAATTTTTCTGTGATATCCGCAAATGAAAGCTGACCGGAGAGTTCCAAGCGTTGCTCGAGGTGCTGAGGCAACAGGCTAGACTCGGCATATTGTTCGAATGCGTTGCGGAAGCTTTCAAGGCGGTCCTCTTCCAACGTCATGCCGGCCGCATATTGGTGTCCTCCAAATTGAAGCAGATGATCGCTGCAGGCCTCCAATGCTTTGTACAAATCAAATCCCACAACGCTTCTTCCACTTCCCACATACTTGCCGTTGGATTCCGCCAGCAAAATCGTTGGCCGGTATACCCTTTCCATGAGGCGCGAAGCCACGATTCCAATGATGCCCTTGTTCCAAGATGGATTCCACAAAACGGTTGTCTTTCCGCTATTGGGCTGAGTTTCGAGCATCGCCTCTGCTTCCTGCGTTGTAAGGTCTTCCAGCCCCTTCCTTTCCTGATTGAAAGCATGCAAGTCGGAAGCAAATTGTTCTATTTCGAAGCCCGAACCCACCAACAAATCAACTGAGGCCCTTGCCGAATACAGCCGGCCGGCACTGTTAATTCTGGGTCCGACAAAGAAAACCAAGTCTTCGATTTCCCATGATCGTTGCTGTTCTGAGAGCGCCATCAAAGCCGCAATGCCCGCGGATGGATTTTTACGGATTTTTTCCAACCCCAGGGACGCAATCACCCGGTTTTCTCCCGTCAATTGGACGATGTCGCTGGCGATGGCCAAGGTCGCCAGGTCCGCATAGCGTGAAAGTGGATCTGGAACACCGTCATTCATTTTCGAGGCGATTGCTTGGGCAAACTTCAATGCCAATCCACAGGCAGGAAGTTCCTTGAACGGGTATGGGCAATCAGGTTGTTTGGGGTTGATCATTGCAACGCAAGAAGGCGCATCCTGCCCGACAGTATGGTGGTCAACAATCACCATGTCCAGCCCCCTCTCCCGAGCATAACGAACCTTGTCTACGGCTTTGGCCCCACAATCGAGGGCTATCATCAAGGTAACACCCAGGTCAACCGCATGGTCTATACCCTCATAGGAAATTCCGTATCCCTCTTTGAACCTGTCGGGCACGTAATACGGCACATCTGCTCCACAGTCTCCCAAAAACAATTTCATCAACGCAACCGAGGATGTACCGTCAACATCATAATCCCCATATAGCAGGATTTTTTCTCCTGATTCCAGAGCCTTCACAATCCGATCCACTGCCAAATCCATCCCCTTCAATAAAAATGGGTCGTGCAGTTGCTCGATGGAGGGCAAAAAGTGCCTTTTTAGATCGTTCAGGGTGAGGAGTCCGCGTTGCATGGACAGATTAACCAACTGCAAGGGAAAGGGCTGCTTTTGGTTCAGCTGTTCGAAAAACAACCGCAATTCAGGAGTTTCGGGGAGGGAGTTGTCTTGCCAAATCATTTTGTGAAAATTACGCAGATTCAAAAACCAAGGATGCGCAATCGGTCGGTATTCCATAAATCCGTTGTTGCCTATCTCGGTCAGGGTTTCTTGAAGCGCCAGAGTTTGTCAAACTTTAACGAAATTGCATCCCCCACCATGGTTGAGCAAGGTCAATTCCCACGCACCCTTTGGATTCTTCCGCTATTGCTGATGACATCCCTGCTCTTCTTGTTTCCCCAATGGACCGTGGACGACGCGTTCATCTCATATCGTTATGGTCGTAATTTTCTTGCAACGGGGGACTGGGTATGGAATGTGGGTGAGTCTCGAGTTGAGGGGTTTACGGGCTATTTTTTGCCAATGCTTGCGGCCTTGTTCATCAAGATGGGGGTTGGCCTTGAGTCGGCATTTCGGTGGATGGGGGTTCTTGCTACCCTGCTCTCCTTGGTGATGTTGGGCGAGATTGTTCGTGCCCTGAAAATCAATGCTTGGATTGGTTTTGTCATGTTGATGGTTTTCTGTCTCCAACCCTGGGTGTATGTACACGCAGGGAGCGGTTTGGAGACCGCCGTTTTCATGGCCTCGGTTTGCCTTCACTTGAGGGTATTGGCGGGAATCCGCTCAGGCTCGCCGACTTGGTGGCAGGGAATGGCTTGGGTTTTGACGGCAATGTTGGCTGCTTGGATCAGACCCGAAGGTCTTTTGTTGGCCATGGCCTCCTTGCTTGCCGGAGTTTGGATTTCGAAAGGCTCAAGGAAGGCTTGGTTGGTTTCTGGTGCAGTTTTTCTTCTGATTGCTGGAGTCGCACAAGCTTGGCGCATCGAATATTTTGGGTCTTTGTGGCCACAGTCTGTTTTGGCAAAAGAATATGCAGGATGGTTCAACCCCGACTCCATCAAAGAAATGATTCGCTTCTTTTCACTCCATTTGGCGATTCCGGGTGCTTTGGTTTTGGCTTTGGGCTGGGTGGAGGTAGATGGGTCTGGTACCTCAAACCAACCATTCATGCAAACAAGAAGGAAGATTTTGTTGGTGCTTGCGGGGGCATATTCCGTTCCTTCCATTTTGGTATATGGCCACAGCCATTTGTTCATGAATTATGCCGGAAGGTTTTTTGTTCCGATGATGGTGTTGGGTTTGGTGGGGCTCGCCTGCGTTGCGGATTGGGGTTGGGTTCGATTTCATGAAACCCGCACCACCAAGCCTTTGAGATGGAAATGGGCCAAAGTTTTGGCTGTAATATTGCTATTGGTCCAAAGCGGGATTTTGGTCGCCAAATGGAGGTCGGAATGGTCTTGGGTGAGGCGTTATTCCGCAATCATGGAACATGAGTATAAGCCAGTGGCCGAAGCAATTCGGACTCGAATGCGAGAGGGCGATCGAATCATTTGTTACATGGATGCAGGTGTCATTCCCTACATCACAGCAGCCCAAACAACGGATTTTGGAAGGCTCAACGAACCACGATTGTCCAGACTTGAGGCGGGTAGTCCGGAAGCGGTCGATTATTTTTTCGAGCAAGAAGCTAGGTTTGTTGTCTTCACAAGCTTCTTCGAGGATCGATATGTTTATTTGGAAGAAGCCCATGCCATCCAAGCCGACCCAAGATTTGCCAACTTCAGGCTTTTGGCTGTTTTCTCGGCCCCTGGCGTCACCGACTACTTCCAGTTTTTGTTTGAAAGGGTGGAGCTAAGTCCCATTTCGGTGACGGAAGACCCAGCGACTTAAACCGGTCAGCCTACGAATGATGGTTGGTGGAAAACCAAGGGGATGGTGTTGTCGTCGGGGTTCAGGTGTGCATCGCAATGGTAGCCCCAAATTTTGAAATCTTGTTGGAACCCCATCAGGTCCTTGTAATAAGCATGTGCTGAAACCCCGGCAGTAAAGCAGATGTCATGGAATACGGTTGCTCCTGTGTGCCCCATCAGCCTGATTTTTTCAAACAGCAAATCAGGCCTTCCGTTGTCTCCGGAATAAACAAAGCATGACCGCAATGACTTGAAAACATAGGCCCAAGTCTGCATGCCATCCACGTGATGTCCAAAGGTGTCAATGGGCTCGATGAATGGATAATTGCCAATATCAACAAACTGCATTCTCTCCTGCGGCTTTCTCAGTGAGTGTGTCAGGTATTCCTCCAGTTCCGCTTGAAAGGAACATGATGGGACAATCAACTGCAGCTTTCCCTTTTTGAGCACCAGATTGTAATAGAAAATCAAGGTGCTCAAACTGCCCGCGTGGTCATCGTGCAGGTGGGTAAGAAGGACGGCATCCAGCGTGTCGACCAAACCCTTGCGTACCAACTCCGGAAAAACAGAGTGCCCGCAATCGAGCAACACCCGCAAACCATCATGTTCAACAATCGCGGCGGAGTTGCCGAATGCCACATCGAAGGCTCCGCCCGTGCCAATGAATTGAATTTTCATGGCCATAAAAATACCATGTTGGCAGTCAAGACCTAATTTCCTTTTTTCACCGTTTTAAATTGTTTGTGGATTTGCTTCTTATCAAGCAAATTCGCCAAGCCGTTCCCTCGCATCACCCGCCAATAATTTCCGAATATGCAGTTTCGCCAGACCTACAAAGGCATTTTCCAATTCCAAGACCAACACACCTTGGAAAGGGCCATGTTTGAAATCCAGGCAGAGGCCATGGGAGCTGATGCATTGGGTCTTCAGGACAGCTATCACAGCGCAGGACTCATGCTACTAGATATTGATATCACGGCTTCGGTCCAAGATTGGGAAGAAATGGCTGTTGCCATAGCAACCCTTGCGATGCATGCAGGCAGGGGTTTTTGTTACGCCACCGCTTTCGATGGGGGGCTCACAGGCCCAAGGGTGGAGCACTATATGGCATCCGGACCCTACAGGAGCCCCAGGGATCCCAAGCCGACCCCAAGCCTATCCAACGACTATTTCCCATTGAAAGATGGTGACAGGCACGTTTTTGAGGTAAAGGGACTAGATGGTTGGGCCGAAATGGAGTGGAATGTCCGCCGGATTGAAGCTGCGGGTCAGGAGTTCTTTTACTTCGAGACAGGGGAGCACTTCAAAATCCACTACAATGAACTTTGGGAGGGCATATTCTTCCACAAAGATGGACCCTATGTGGATGCCGTACTCGCGGGCAATGATCCCGAGCTTTCTCAGGTGCTTCCAGGGGACCGTTATTCCCTACAACAAGTTTATTCCAATCTGGCCGAGGAGGGTGAAAAGCACTATGCGATTTGGACCGAGGGTGATCATTTTTTGGAATTCACTGTTGAAGGTTTTGAATCGCTGGATTTGCCGGCCGGCCACTTTGATAGGTGCATGAAAGTCAGGATGGATTTGTACCATGTGATGGGCAGTGAAATGTATCACGAGGAGCAGGTCCAGTTTTTTGCGAAGGGTCAGGGCTTGGTTCATTGGCGAAAAGGCCAAGCGAGTCTCTCCCTTAAGCGGGCTTGAAGATAGTTGGGTGGCATGGAAATCGTGGTTATTGGTGGTGGGGCTGCTGGTTTTTTTGCGGCAATCCATGCTGCGGAAAACAATCCTAAGGCAAGGGTGACAATTCTTGAGCGGGCAGGAGAGGTGTTGGGAAAGGTCAAGATTTCAGGCGGAGGAAGATGTAACGTTTGCAATGCCGAACGGGACCCCAGACAACTGGTGAAATTCTATCCACGGGGTGCAAAAGCCTTGTTGGGTCCTTTTCACCGGTTTTGCACGGCAGAAACCATCGAATTCTTTGAGTCCAGGGGCGTTCCACTCAAAGTTGAACCCGACGGACGTGTTTTTCCAATCTCTGACCAATCACAAAGCATCGTGGATTGTTTGGTCAAGGCGGCAATCGCTCTCGGCGTTGTAATTAAGACAAAAGTCAATGTTTTGGGCATTGGGCTTGGAGATGGAAAATGGCGGATTGAAGCCGGAGAATTCAGCCGGACGGCCGACAAATTGGTGATTGCCCCCGGTTCGAGCCCCAGAATTTGGGAAATGTTGGCAGCTTTGGGGCATCGCATCGAGCCCCCCGTTCCATCCCTATTCACGTTCAATGTCCGCGATGATAGGATTGAAGGATTGCAGGGTTTGGCCGTGAATGCGGAGGTGGGAGTAGCTGGAGAAAAACTTCAGGCGCAAGGCCCCGTGTTGATTACCCACTGGGGGATGAGCGGCCCAGCCATTTTGAGGCTTAGCGCTTGGGGGGCAAGAAGCCTTTGCGCTGTCGGATATGTGTTTGAATTGTTGGTGAATTGGACCGGAGGTAAGAAGTTAGAGCAAGTCATGGCATCTCTGGCCGAAACCAAGAAAACCCAACCCAAACGTTTGGTGTGTTCCGACGCCCTTCACGGAATACCATCCCGTTTATGGAAAAAGCTATGTGACGCAGCGGAGATCTCAGACCAACTGCGCTGGGCAGACCTGAGCAATGCCAATGCCAAACTACTCGCCATGCAATTGGTGGAGTCAAAGTTCAAGGTTCAGGGAAAAAGCACAAACAAGGATGAATTTGTCACCTGTGGGGGGGTCGCTTTGGACGAAGTCAATTTCAAAACCATGGAGTCCAAAATCCTTCCCGGACTTTATTTTGCAGGGGAGGTATTGGACATTGATGCGATCACCGGGGGGTATAATTTTCAAGCTGCTTGGACGACCGGCGCAATTGCCGGCGTGGAGGTTGTCAACGGATGATTACTCCACCCTGGAGACCTTGATTCCGTTGGTCCGCTGGCGTTGCTGGATAGGCATGGAAACACAATGCACCACTATGTCATCCCGCTTCACCATCCGCCTCAACTTCAGAACCTCCGTGGTGTCTTCGATGGTTTTGTCGGTGCTTTCCTCCGTATTGTAACTGTAACACCGCACCCCCCAAAGCAAATTCAGGGTATTTGTCATCCTTTTATTGTGCGAAAAAATAAAAATCCGCGCCTGCGGGCGGCATTTGGATAATTGGAAGGCGGTGTAACCGGACGCGGTCATTCCGACCAAAGCGGTGGCCTGTGTATGATGGGCCAAATTACAGGCACTCACGATGGTGCTGTCATGGATGAAAGTGGGTGAGGCCTTGTCCGTTTCCAGGTTTCGATGAAAAACAGATGGCATGGAGGCTTCGATGTGGGCAATGATTTTTTCCATGCTCTCAACCGTTTCGATGGGATATTTCCCCACGGAGGTTTCACCTGAGAGCATCACGGCATCTGCTCCGTCCGTCACCGCATTTGCCACGTCGTTGACTTCAGCACGGGTGGGCCTTAGATTTTCCACCATGCTTTCCATCATCTGGGTGGCCACAATTACTGGTTTGGCGTTGGCATTGCACTTGGCAATGATGAGCTTTTGCCACATGGGCACTTCCTCCAAAGGAATTTCTACCCCCAAATCACCCCTTGCAACCATCACAGCGTCGCTTTCGGCAATGATCTCATCGATATTTTTGAGTGCCTCCGGCTTTTCGATTTTGCTCACAACCTTGATGTCAGAGCCCGCTTGCCGCAGCCTCCTTTTGATGTCACGGACATCTTCCGCCGTACGTACAAAGCTCAAGGCCACCCAATCCACTTTGGATTCAATGCCGAATGTCAAATCCGCCAAATCCTTGGTGGTCAAGGAGGGAAGGGAGATTTTTGTGTAGGGAAGGTTGACTCCTTTTTTGGACCCGATGGCTTCGCCATGGACGACCTTCAGCCGTACAAGGTCCACGCTGTTTGTCTCAGTAACGGTCATGATTACCTTGCCGTCGTCGGCCAAAATCAAATCACCCGGCTTCACGTCCTTTGCAAAGGTTTCATATTGCATCGGGAGCTTGTTTCCCTCTTGTTTTTGGATTGAGGTGCACAAAAAAACCTCATCACCCGAGGCGACCGGATGCGGTTTTTCCAACGCGCCCACCCGGATTTTGGGGCCTTGGAGGTCTTGTAGAATGGCTACGGGAAGCTCCAATTCTTCGCTCAAGCTGCGTATGTGTTCGATTACCTGCTTGTGGTCATCGTGCGAACCGTGGGAAAAATTTAGCCTTGCCACATCCATGCCGGCCAGGATCAAAGCTCGTAGCTGTTCACGGGAAGAGGATGCGGGACCAATGGTACAGACGACTTTGGTGCGGTTGAAATTGGGATTGCTCATGGCAAAATGTAGTGGATGTCCTTTTCTAAGGTAAAATCAACCGCTAAGCTCACGGAAGTAGCCGATTTGACTTTGGTCAAAATAGGCTGCAAATCGATGGCGGCGGCATTTTTGGGAGTCAGCACCAACCAAAACCGGAAGGGTTTGGCTTTTTTGGGTGCCTTGGAGGGCATGGGGTCGGCCTCAAAAAACAAGACTTCATAATCCAGCTTGGACCCGTCGTCTTCATAAATCGATGCGAGCGAAAAACCCTCGTAAGAATTTGTGTTCAACATCAAATCCAAGGCCAATGATTTGTTGAGATGGGATGCAACCTCCCAGGCTCTTTGGTTGGATGCAATGCCTATGAAGCTGCGTGGGGGCTGCTCCATGACGAGGATGTGTTTCTTCTTGGCCACAGTGCGTGAATTTCAACAAATATCGGCACGAATACAACGGAAGACCTTAGGGCAAGGAGGTCTAATGCTTGGCTAAAGCAGCAAAAAGACATTGTCTGATGATTCAGACCCGAACCAATCACAAGGCCGACCAATGTGTGTATGGAGAAAAATAAAGTGTTATATTTGCCGCGTTCAAGCCCTTAAAGTGCAGAAAATCGCTTTGTTGGGCTGTATTAGAGGCTAGTAACTTAATCCAAAACACGATGTCCGCAATCGCAGAAAAAGTTAAGCAAATTATCGTCGACAAGCTTGGCGTGGATGGCAATGAAGTGGTTCCAACCGCAAGCTTCGCTAACGACCTCGGAGCTGACTCACTCGACACGGTTGAGCTGATCATGGAATTCGAAAAAGAGTTCAACATCAGCATCCCTGACGAAGCAGCAGAGAAAATCGTTACCGTTGGTGACGCAATCAGCTACCTCGAAGCAAACAGCAAATAAAATTTCATGGCCTTCAGGAGAGTTGTTGTTACCGGTATGGGGTCGTTGACCCCAATCGGCAATGATTTGGAAACTTATTGGAATGGTTTGATCACTGGACAAAGTGGGGCTGCCCCCATTACCCGGTTTGATGCCACCCAATTCAAGACACAATTCGCCTGTGAGGTCAAGAATTTTGACATTGGCAATTACATGGACAGAAGGGAAGCCAGAAGGATGGACCCCTTCTGTCATTATGCCATTGTTACGGCCGACGAGGCCATGAAAGACGCTGGATTTGAAAATGGGGGGTATGACGGCACGCGCTTTGGTGTCATCATCGGTTCTGGAATCGGTGGAATCTCCACCTTTCAAGACGAGGTACGTGATTTTTTCTTAGGAGACGGGACGCCCAGATTCAATGTTTTCTTCATCCCGAAGATGATCATTGACATCGCCGGCGGGCACGTTTCCATGAAATACGGGTTGAAAGGACCCAACTATAGCTGTGTTTCAGCTTGTGCCACCTCTACCCATTGCATTGCTGACGCTTTTCTGCTGATTCGTAGTGGATTAGCCGACGTGATGCTCGCAGGAGGTGCCGAAGCGGCGGTCACGGAAGGTGGTGTGGGTGGTTTCAATGCCATGAAAGCCCTTTCCACTCGAAATGACTCTCCTTCCACAGCATCCAGACCATTTGATCTCGACCGTGACGGCTTCGTTCTGGGTGAAGGTGCTGGTTGTTTGGTGTTGGAAGAATACGAACACGCTAAGGCACGTGGCGCTCGGATTTACGCTGAATTGCGTGGCGTTGGCATGACAGCCGATGCACATCACCTGACTGCTCCCCATCCGGAGGGAGAAGGTGCGGCCGGTGTCATGAACCAATGCTTGCAAATTGCAGGTTTGTTGCCTCAAGACGTTGACTATATCAACGTTCACGGCACTTCTACCCCACTTGGGGACATTGCCGAAACCATGGCCATCAAGCGTGTTTTCGGAGACCATGCCCACAAGTTGAATATTAGCTCCACCAAGTCCATGACCGGTCACCTCCTTGGTGCCGCAGGCGTCATCGAGTCTATCGCATCTGTTCTCTCGATTCACCACGGAATAGTCCCACCCACGATCAACCATTTCACGGACGATCCGGCGTGTGACCTAAACTACACATTCAATACCGCCGCCAAACGTCAAGTGAACGTGGCCCTCAGCAACACCTTTGGATTCGGCGGCCACAATGCCTCAGTGGTGTTTTCCAAGGTCGATTGAATCCGCCTTGCG
>Ga0068876_10000046_pt1 | contig 85783 bp, 64 predicted proteins | sample NOAtaG_6_FD_66442 | JGI IMG/M metagenome (GOLD analysis project Ga0068876, IMG submission 66442) | Freshwater lake microbial communities from Lake Erie, under a cyanobacterial bloom - NOAA_Erie_Diel5S_2200h metaG | ecosystem: Environmental > Aquatic > Freshwater > Lake | place: USA: Ohio, Lake...
ATAAAAGGGACCTATCTTATAAAGAAGGCCCCTTATATATTAAAATAAATAGCTTAAAACTTAGCAGACAATCCAACATTTACTAAACCGCCCTGTCCAATTCCTACTGCGAAATTAGCACCTATATTTTCGGTAAAGAAGTAACGCATTCCAACTCCTATTTTTGATGCTACAGGAATAACTCCTTTTATAGTTGTTTCTTCAAAAGATGGGTCATTGGTTTCGTACTTGAAAGATCTGCTTCCATAACCTCCACCAACGACTGCATAAGCATCTACCTTATCATTTTGAACAAAGTGATAATTGAATGTAGCAATGACACCTATTTTCTGAGTTGAAAAATTATAATCATATTCATAAGGCTCGTCCACAAATAATCCGGTGATAGAGTCATATACTGAGTTTACTCCTTGCTCAGTATACTGAATATTGGTATTATTAAACCCAGCATCTATTCCGATACCGATTTTATCCGAAATTAAGTACTCAGCTCTGATTCCAAGAGGTCCTATCCCACTAATTTTAAGGTTAATTTCTTCTCCAGAATTGGCATACGCAGTTTTAAATACTGTTGTATATAAATTAGGAAACCCGTAATAGGCATCCACAAGTACACTTCCTTGGCTGACCTGTGCTTTACTGAAATTTGTAAAAACTGAAGCCACAATTAGTAAAGATAAGGTTACAATTTTTTTCATAGTTAATATATTAAATTAGAAAACAAAGTTCATGAAAAATTTCTTTGACAATAGAACCCAATAAAATAGTTATGAACATATGCCTTCTCAACAAAAGCTTAACTAATAGACTCAGACTATTTATTGCATTTGTTTAATCAGGTTAAGCGCTGAACCTGCTTTAAACCAAGCTATTTGAGATTCATTATAACTGTGGTTGAGTTGAATAACTTCTTTTGATCCTGTGGCATGAACAATCTCCAGACTTAACGGTTTGTTGGGTGAAAAACTTTCGAGGTCAATAAAATTAAAAGTATCATCCTCCAAAATCTTCTCATAGTCGGATTCATTAGCGAATGTCAAACCTAGCATTCCCTGCTTCTTAAGGTTGGTTTCATGAATGCGCGCAAAAGATTTAACAATTACAGCCAAAACTCCTAAATGCCTAGGCTCCATTGCAGCGTGTTCGCGAGAAGAACCTTCACCATAGTTATGATCCCCAACAACAATTGATGGAATTCCAGCAGCTTTGTATGCCCTTTGAACCGCTGGAACTTCTCCAATTTCACCGGTCAATTGATTAACAACAGCATTAGCTTTTCCATTAAATGCGTTTTCTGCACCGATCAACATGTTATTGGAAATATTATCTAAATGACCGCGATATCGTAACCACGGACCTGCCATAGAAATGTGATCTGTTGTACATTTTCCTTTCACCTTAATTAAAAGTTTTGCACCGAAGATATTTTTACCCTCCCAAGCTGGGAAATTATCAAGTAATTGTAAGCGTGATGAATTAGGATCTACCTCAACATTAAGATTAGAACCGTCTAAGGCTGGTACCTGATAACCAAGATCCTTCACATCGAATCCCCGTTTTGGTAATTCATCACCATGAGGCGGTTGAAGTTTAACTTGTTCTCCTTTATCATTTATTAAGTAATCGGTTATCGGATTAAAACCGAGGTCGCCTGCGATAGCAAGAGCAGCTACCATTTCAGGCGATGTTACAAATGCATGTGTATTTGGATTTCCATCAGCCCTTTTAGAAAAGTTTCTGTTGAAGGAATGTACAATCGTATTTTTTTCTTGTTTATCTGCACCTTCTCTATCCCATTGCCCTATGCAAGGTCCACAAGCATTAGTAAACACTTTGGTTCCCATTTTTTCAAAAGTTGCGAGAATTCCGTCCCTTTCAATGGTAAACCTTACCTGTTCGGAACCAGGATTGATGCCAAATGCAGCTTTTGGTTTTATACCATTTGCTACAGCCTGTTCAACAATTGATGCAGCTCTTGACATGTCTTCGTAGGACGAATTTGTGCAAGAACCTATTAAGCCCCATTCAACTTTTAAAGGCCATTCATTCGCTATAGCCTCAGCCTTCATTTTAGAGACAGGGGTTCCTCGGTCAGGTGTAAATGGACCATTTAAATGTGGTTCCAGCTCAGACAAATTAATTTCAATCACTTGATCGAAGTATTCTTCAGGATTTTCGTACACCTCAGGATCCCCAGTTAGATGTTCAGCAATACGATCAGCTGCCTCAACCACTTCTTTGCGACCCGTCGCCAAAAGATATCTTCTCATGGAGTCATCATAACCAAAAGTTGAGGTAGTTGCTCCAATTTCGGCACCCATGTTACAAATGGTGCCCTTTCCTGTGCAAGATAAAGAAAGAGCTCCATCCCCAAAATACTCAACTATTGATCCAGTCCCTCCTTTTACAGATAGTATGTCGGCAACTTTCAATATCACATCTTTAGCGGAGGTCCAGCCATTTAATTTACCTGTTAGTTTCACGCCAATTAACTTTGGAAATTTCAATTCCCAGGCCATTCCTGCCATCACATCAACTGCATCTGCGCCACCCACACCTATAGCTAACATTCCTAATCCCCCTGCATTTACAGTATGAGAATCTGTTCCAATCATCATTCCACCAGGAAAAGCGTAATTTTCTAATACAACCTGATGAATAATTCCTGCGCCAGGTTTCCAAAAGCCTATTCCATACTTGTTAGAAATTGATGATAAAAATTTAAAGACTTCATTATTGTCATGATAGGATTGCTGCAAATCAGCTGATGCGCCTAACTTTGCCTGAATTAAGTGATCACAATGAACTGTAGATGGCACTGCTACTTTCTTTTTTCCTGCCTGCATAAATTGAAGCAAAGCCATCTGCGCGGTTGCATCCTGCATAGCTACACGATCGGGCGCAAAATCAACATATGATTTCCCCCTTTCAAAGGCTTGCGAAGCATTGCCTTCCCATAAATGGGTATATAAAATCTTTTCCGATAATGTTAGCGGTTTTCCGAATGCTTTTTTCGCAGCTTTGATACGCTCAGGATATGCATCATAAACTTTGCGAATCATATTTAAATCAAAAACTTCCATAAGTTCATTTTCTTCACTAAAGTTAAGTATTAATAACTAAAGGTATATTAAGCGATTATGTTTCCATTAGATAATATAAGCTGAATTTGAAATATCGAATTTCAGACGAAATCATTTCTTTCTGCAGTGTAGGATAGCATTTGAAACAAATTTATGGTTCATGGAGCGAATAATCAAAGAATTAAACATTCAAGAGCATTACGCTCATTTTAAATAGAATATAGAAATTCACGACCTTGAAATCAATCAAACATGTTCTATTAATTATCATCAATAAAATTGAACTAACCAATTAAAAAATTATGGTTTTAAAGGAAATGGTTTAACCTTGATTTGAATATTATCAAGGATAATATTGTAGCAAAAAGCCCAATCCATGATCAGGCTTCGATAAAATTTTTAAGCAATTCAGTTTGCCAGCAACTTATGTGAAGGTGCAAATTTTGTTAATGTGATGCCTTCAACAGCTTTGGTATATTCTTCAATTGTCGGGGTTCTACCCAAAATAGTTGATAAAACTACTACGGGAGTCGAAGAAAGTAAAGATTCTCCTTTTTTACCTTCAGCATCTTCAACCACCCTTCCCTGGAATAAACGAGTAGATGTTGCCATCACTGTATCTCCTTTTTCAGCTTTTTCCTGATTACCCATGCACAAATTACAACCCGGGCGCTCCAAGTATAACATATTTTCGTACTTCGTTCTTGCTTCACCTTTTGGTGCGTTGTCATCGAATTCAAATCCGGAGTATTTTTGCAGTACTTCCCAATCGCCTTCTGCTTTCAATTCATCAACAATATTATAAGTTGGTGGTGCTACAACTAAAGGTGCTTTGAATTCCACCTTACCATTTTGTGCTTCTACGTTTTTCAACATTTGGGCAAGAATTTTCATGTCGCCTTTGTGAACCATACATGATCCAATAAAACCAAGATCCACTTGTTTCGTTCCACCGTAAAATGACAACGGACGAATTGTATCGTGAGTATAGCGTTTTGAAACATCTTTGTTATTGACATCAGGATCCGCAATCATCGGTTCAGCAATTTGATCCAAGTCAACAACTACTTCAGCATAATATTTAGCATTTGCATCCGGCGCTAAAGCAGGCTTTTCACCTGATTGAATTTCAGCTATTCGTTGATTCGCTTTGTTTATTAGACCTTGTAAAACTTGATTTTTATTATCCATTCCTTTATCAATCATAATTTGGATACGACTTTTAGCAATTTCCAATGATTTGATTAGTGTTGCATCTTCTGAAATACATATAGATGCTTTGGCCTTCATTTCTGCGGTCCAATCTGTAAAAGTAAAAGCTTGGTCAGCAGTTAAGGTTCCGATATGTACCTCAATGACGCGACCTTGGAATACATTTTCACCACCGAATTGCTGTAACATTTGTGCTTGAGTTGCATGCACAACATCACGAAAGTCCATGTAACTCTTCATTTGGCCTTTAAACGTAACTTTAACAGATTCTGGGATAGGCATTGAAGCCTCACCAGTTGCCAATGCTAAAGCCACAGTTCCTGAATCAGCTCCGAATGCTACACCTTTTGACATTCGAGTATGCGAATCCCCTCCTATTATTATTGCCCAGTCATCAACGGTAATATCATTTAAAACTTTATGAATAACGTCTGTCATGGAGTGGTATATTCCTTTAGGATCTCTCGCAGTAATCAAACCGAAATCATTCATAAATTTCATCAATTTTGGAATATTTGCCTGAGCCTTTTTATCCCAAACAGAAGCCGTATGACATCCGGACTGATAAGCTCCATCGACAATTGGAGAAATAACTGTAGCAGCCATTGATTCCAATTCTTGTGCTGTCATCAAACCTGTTGTATCTTGGGAACCAACGATGTTTACAGTAACACGAACATCGGAACCAGCGTGTAATACTTTTCCTGGGGTATTTCCAACGGCGTTTTTGTTGAAGATTTTTTCTACGGCTGTCAAGCCTTGGCCTACATTAGAAATCTCTTTTGACGGCGCAAAAACTGACGGAATTCCGATTCCTAAAGTTTTGCATGCGAATGTTTGAATTTTCTTACCGAAAACGATCGCGTAGGAACCACCTGCTTTAATGAATTCCATTTTTTGCGGCGTCAAAGCTTTAGAGATATCTATTAATTCTTGATCTCCATTGTATAATTTTTTAGTTTTTGTATTGATCGTCAAAACAGTTCCAGTAGCAACGGAATATACTTGTTCAAGGATAGGCTCACCATTTTCATCACGAACCAAGTTACCATTAGCATCGGTACGTTTCACCCAGTTTTTTAGGTCAATACCTATACCACCGGTTACGTCAACAGTAGTCAAGAAAATTGGAGAGATGCCGTTTGTTCCGCCAACAATTGGAGCGATATTAACAAAAGGTACATAAGGACTTGCCTGTTTTCCGGTCCAAAGCGCGACATTATTTACACCCGACATTCTAGATGAACCAACACCCATCGTTCCTTTTTCAGCGATTAACATCACACTTTTATCGGGATGTTGCTCACGGAGCGATTTGATCTCTTCTTGAGCTTGAACTGAAATCATGCATTTCCCATGTAATTCACGATCCGAACGCGAATGCGCTTGATTCCCCGGTGACAATAAATCCGTAGAAATATCACCCTCACCAGCAATAAATGTAACAATTTTGATTTCTTCAGGGACATCAGGAAGTTTGGTAAAAAACTCAGCTTGTGCATAACTTTCAAGAATATCTTTAGCCACTAAATTTCCTTTATCATAAGCAACTTTCAAACGCTCTGCGTCAGCATCATACAGGTAAACTTGAGTTTTTAATACATTAGCAGCACTTTTAGCAATTTCGATATCATCCCCCAAAGCCAGATCAAGTAAAACACCAATTGAAGGTCCCCCTTTCATGTGAGACAACAAGTCAATTGCAAAATCTGGCGAGATTTCATTAACCTTTTCATCTCCAAGGATGATCTGCTTTAAAAACAGTGACTTTGCTCCAGCTGCTGGAGTTGTACCCGGTAAGGTGTTGTATATGAAAAATCTTAATGAATCCTCCCTGTAAATATTACTTTTATCTTTGATTTGAAGGATTATTTCGTTCAGTAAATCGGCACTATCGATTGGTTTTGGATGTAAACCTTGTGATTTTCTTTCCTCAATTTCTTTAATGTATTCTTGGTAATGATTCATAGTACAATTGATTTTCTAATTTAAAACTTTGTTCAGCAAAACTCACTAGCCAAACGCATGAAAAAAAACATCCAAAACGCTTTATTCAACGAGTATTTAGACATCCTAGATATTCGAATTTTCAGTTACAAATGTAGTTAAAATCTCGGGAAAAGCGAAAGATTTTAGGCAGATAAAATGAATATACACAAGCAAATTAGTTACGACATAATCAAGATAACTTTAAAGTATTGTAAAATATCGACGTACAAATGTTTTATCAGGAGAAGTTTACCCTATTTTTTCTGGATTAATAAGAATTTATCACTATATTTGCACCCTTAATTTAAAATTTAATTATTTCAATTATGAATTCTTACGAAACTGTTTTCATTTTAACTCCCGTTTTGTCTGATGATCAGGCAAAGGAAGCAGTGCAGAAATTCGAAGGCGAAATTAAATCGTTTGGTGGAAAAGTAAAGCACACTGAGAGTTGGGGATTGCGCAAATTGGCGTATCCTATTCAAAAAAAATCAACAGGATTTTATTTCTTGTTGGAATTTGAAGCAAGTAGTTCAACTGTAGCAGATTTAGAACTAAGCATGAAACGTGATGAGCGTGTTATGCGATTCCTAACTGTAAAGATGGACAAAGACCACCTAGCTTATGCTGAAAAGAGAAAAGCTAAGGCAGGAAAAACCAGTAGTGCTTCAGTTGAAGCTTAATTCTTAACATTTTAATACAATTATTATGTCACAAAACGATATTCGCTATCTAACTCCGATTAACATCGAGATAAGGAAAGAAAAATACTGCCGTTTCAAAAAAAGCGGAATTAAATTCATCGATTATAAAGACGCCAATTTCTTGCTTAAATTGGTAAATGAGCAAGGTAAAATATTGCCGCGTCGTATCACCGGTACATCAGCTAAGTATCAGAAAAAAGTTAATAAAGCAATTAAGCGTGCTCGTCATATTGCATTGTTACCTTACCTTGGCGATATGTTAAAATAATATTATCGATAACACGAAAAATTTGAACAATGGAAATTATTCTTAAAAAGAACGTAGATAAATTGGGTTATGCAAATGAAATTGTTACGGTGAAACCTGGTTATGGCCGTAATTTTTTAATACCACAAGGATATGCAGTTTTAGCTACTGCATCTGCAAAGAAGGCGCACGCTGAAGTTATGAAGCAGAAAGCACATAAAGAATCAAAGTTATTGGTTGAGGCTCAAGAATTGGCAACAAAATTAGAAGCTTTAACTGTAACCATTGCCACTAAAGCTGGTGAAAATGGCAAAATATTTGGCTCTGTGAATACGGTTCAACTTTCAGAAGCACTTAAAAAAGCTGGATTTGAGATTGATCGTAAATCGTTAAAAATCAAAGATGAGCCCATCAAAGAAGTTGGAACTTACGAGGCTGAAGCGAATCTTCATAAAGGTGTTAAACCAACATTCAAATTTGAAATAGTTGGTGAATAAGTAAAAATAATTCAACATAAAAGTCTCGGCATGGTCGGGACTTTTTTTTTAAGTTCACTTTATGTTAAAGCATTTTTTTTTCATTGCATTATGCCTATTCATGTTTGCCTGTAAAAACGCAAAAAATGAATTTAATTCATTAAAAAATAATGAGATAAAATATGCAAAAACCTTACAAATGGAAAAAGATGGTGAGAATACTAAAATTCACATCATCAATCCTGAATCTAAAAAAGTATATAAATATTACGTTTTCAAGGAGAAAAACGCAACGGTTCCCAAAGGGTATATAGGCCTAAAATGTCCTATCGATCGAGGAATAATGCTAAGTGCAACCCATATCGGAATGCTTTCAAAAATAGAAGGTCTCTCCATGATTGTAGGCGTATCTAATTCAAAATATGTATACAATGAACAATTAAAACAAGCTATTGCTGAAGGACGTGTAAAATCAATGGGGGATGAGGGTTTTATTTCACTTGAGTCCATCATACAGACCAAAGCACAAATAATTGTTTACAGTGCATTTAATAGTGAATTTCAAGATCAGGATAGACTCGAAAAATTAGGTATAATATGTATCCCAAATTTTGATTGGAAGGAAACTCACCCATTGGGTAAAGCAGAATGGATCAAATTCTTTGGTGTTTTGGTTAACCAGGAAGATCGTGCTGAAAAATACTTCAAACAAATAGAACGCAACTACAATGAACTAAAGACTCAAGCAAAGAAAATATCAAAATATCCTAGTGTTTTTAGTGGCAATATGATGGGAGGTTATTGGTACACACCTGGAGGATCAAGTTACCAAGCACAATTCTATCATGATGCTCAAATTAACTACAAGTACAGCAATACGACTGAAATTGGATCAATAGCATTAGGATTAGAAAAAGTATTGAAAGAAAACAAAAAAACTGAATATTGGTTAGATCCTGGAGAATCATCAATTGAATCTATTCTTCATAAATCTCCAAAACTCGAGCATCTAGATGCTGTTCAAAAGAAAAATGTATATTGTTATTCTCACGAAATAAATCGCTATTGGGAATTAAGTGCAATTGAACCTGATCATATTTTATCAGATTTATTGCAAATCTTTCACCCAGATACATTTAATCGATTTCCGTTGTATTTTTACCGCAAATTAAATTAAGTTGCTGTTTACGAAGAATTATTTTCTGTTCACTTTTTCCGGCTTGATACTATTGGGAAGTTGCCTATTACACCTCAAGTCAGGCCAAATTTCTATTGGAATCACTGACTTCATGCATGCAATAACAAAATACAATCCCGAGAATACGAATGAATTTATTGTCAGGGAATTGCGTATACCAAGAATGATCGCTGCAATTGTTGCAGGAGGAGGACTTTCAATAGCAGGCATGCTGATGCAGACACTGTTCAACAATCCATTAGCTGGACCCTATGTATTGGGAATTAATTCTGGCTCAAGTCTATTTGTTGCTTTAGCTACATTAAGCGGCTTAACTTTTTTTACCGAAGAAATGGGGATTATAAGTGCTGCCCTATTGGGTGCGCTCTGTTTTGGAACCATTATATTGGGTTTTTCATTTTTTATACAGTCATCTGTTTCTTTGCTTTTAATCGGATTAATGGTTGGTGGATTTTCATCATCTTTTATTTCAGTACTAGAGACTTACGCGTCAGCAGAAGAATTAAAATCATTGACTTTATGGTCTATGGGTTCTCTCCAACATTTAGAACTTGATGAATTGCGACATCTACTTATAGTCTTTGCAATTGGATTAATAGGATTGTCTATTTTGATTAAACCGCTTAACGCAATGATTTTAGGAGAAAAATCAGCAGAGAATTTAGGTGTTAATGTATTCCAATTTAGACTTCTATGTATTACAGTTACCGCCATTTTCACGGGATTAATTACCGCCTATTGTGGCCCTATTGCATTCGTAGGGCTTGCAGTACCTAATATTACGAAACTGCTTTTCAGAACCCAATCCCATGCTACTTTAATTCTGGCTAATTTTGCTATTGGCGCTGTGTTTTTATTGTTAGTCGATAGCTTTATTCAGATTTGTGAACCATGGATTATTTTACCTTTAAATGCTGTAACTTCTATAATTGGTGCTCCAATAATTATAATAATCGTATTGAAAAGAATTAAATGATTCATTTTAGCAAACTTATAATTGGTTATAAATCAGCTCTTTTTACAATTGAGAATCTTTCATTGCAAGCAGGAAAACTTTATGCACTAATTGGTTCGAATGGATCTGGTAAATCAACCTTTTTGGCCACAATAAATGGCGAAACAGCTCCAATTTCCGGAAAAATTAGCATAAAAGATAAATTATTTACAGCCATTCCAAAACAAGAAAAATCTAGATTAATAGCCAATGTCAGTTCGAAATTTGAAGGGATAGAATACCTAACAGTACATGATTACGTCAGTTTAGGAAGACATCCTTACACGAATTTTATTGGTAAATTAAGTCCTGAAGACCATGTAATAATTGAACAAAGCATTGCCAAACTGAACATTTCGGAGTTATCGCTAAAAGCTACGCGCTACATTAGTGATGGAGAGCGCCAAATGGCTTCAATAGCCAGGGCTTTAGCCCAAGAAACACCAATTATTCTGCTGGACGAACCAACTGCATTCCTTGATTACGGAAACCGGATTAGGTTAATAAGACTTTTGAAGCAAATTGCCGATGAAGAAAATAAATGCATATTATTTTCTTGTCATGAATTAGAATTATGCCTCGAAGAACAATTAGAAATCTTATTAATAGACAAAAGTAAAAAATCACTAAATTTACTTTCAAATAATCTTTCAAAGAAAGAAATATTGGAAATTGGTTTTTAAACTTTGAGCGTTGAAAATTTAGCAACTAATTTGTTTCCTTTATAATTGCCTTTAATTGATCTATTATAAACGGGAGAGCGACCAAAATTTCAGCAGCTTTCTCCAAAATTTCTTCTAATTCTGTCTTATTTTCGCAACTTATACATAATTCATTGAGGCCATTTAATCCTAACAGTAAAAAATTTGGTTTTAAACGATGAACGATTTCTTTTATCTGTTTAGCATCTTTATTTATCAATACTTGCTTAAGTAGCACAAAATCATTGGAAAAAGCTTCAATTAATTCAAAGAAAGTAGATTTAAACAGTTCTTTTTTACCATTTAGATAATAACTAACCGATTGGATATCAACAGCTTCTTCATTTGTCAATTCCAACCCGGATAATGCCTTTGAAATGGGAAGTAAACCACTAATTTTTTCAAACAAAATTTCAGGTTTAAACGGTTTTGACATGTAATCATCTGCTCCATATTCGTAACATTTTTTAATTTCCGTATCTATCGCATTAGCTGTTAAAGCTATTATTGGCATTTGCCGCTTAATGGCATTAATACTTCTTCTGATTTTTAACATCGTTTGGTAACCGTCTAAAACCGGCATTTGCATATCCATCAATACCAAATCAAAAGATTCATTATCAAGAATTCCAAGAGCCATTTCTCCGTGTTCCGCTATAGTAACTGTGGCTCCTTGGTCTTCAATCAAGTCCTTAGTCACCAATTGATTTACCTTATTATCTTCCACCAACAAAATAGATTTTCCGAAGACTGAGAAGGTAGGGTATTTTACTTTCAATTGACTTTCATTATCAATAATTTGACTTTTTGTGAATGGTAAAAGAATTTTAAAACAGGTACCCTGATTTGGTTCACTTTTCACTTCTATTGTTCCCCCTTGGATTTCAACAAGATTTTTCACTATTGTCAATCCTAATCCTGTACCTCCATATTTTCTTGTGGTATGATTTTCCGCCTGAGTAAAAGCATCGAATACTTTATTTATTATGGATTGTTCCATTCCAATTCCGGTATCGGAAATAATAATAAGGACCTGAATTTCTTCATCTGACGTTTCAATGACCTTAACCTGAATGAATATACCACCCTTTTCTGTAAACTTAATTGCATTACCGACCAAATTATAAATGATTTGATTCAATCTTACTGGATCACCAACAAGCATCTTTGGCATCTGATCATCAACAAATGTGTCAATTGTAATATTTTTATCTGCACATTTCATTTCGAAAACTGCAGTTGCTGAGTGAATCAATTCCAGCATATCGAAATTTGTCAATTCTAATTCAACTTTTCCGGCATCTATTTTTGACAGGTCTAAAACGTCATTAATAATGCCCATTAATTGGTTGGAAGAAGTTGATATTGCTTGGAGATAAGATTTCTGTTTATCCGATAAATCTGTATTATGAAGCAAATTCACAATTCCTATTATTCCATTTAGCGGAGTCCTAATTTCATGACTCATATTTGCCAAAAAAAGGGATTTCATTTCTGCAATTTTCTCTGCACTTTGTTTAGCAGTAATTAGATAATCTTGAAACTCCTTTTCCTGCGTAATATCTCTAGCTACTATTTGAAATCCAACTATTAAATTGTCAATTTTCAGTAAATGGATATTTTGACCTAACCACTTTTCTTGATTATTGGCTGTTATTAAAGGAAATTCCAAATAACTGTCTTCAACTTCATTTTCAAAGATGTTTTTAAAGAAAAAGTAAACCGTTGATTTATAATCATCTCTAACGAGAAGAGAAAATTTCATCTGCATCAATTGATCTTCGGAAAATCCAGTTTGATCAATAGTTGACATATTAACATAGGTAAAATAACCCTTTAAATCGATGCGGTAAATTATATCGCTGACATTGTTCACCAGTTGTTTAAAAAAAACTTCATTTTCTTTTAATGACTTCCTTGATTTTTCTTGCTCACTCAATAAATTCAACAATTTGTTAAACCTATCTAATGTAAACTCAATTTCAGTTATTAAATCAGTTGCTTTATAAGGTTTTTTTACAAATCCATAATGTCCAGTTCTTTTAATTGATTGTAAGGTATTATCATCAGAATATGCGGTAAGAAAAACTATTGGAACAACCATTAATTCTTGAATTTTTTCTGCCGTTTCAATACCATTCAGTTTCCCTGATAATTTAACATCCATTAGAATTACATCAGGTTTTAAGCTTTGGATTTGATGAATACAATCCTCGCCATTTGAAATCATTCCAATTACATTATAGCCGGCGGATTTCAGCTGGTGACTGATATCTATTGCTAGAATATTTTCATCCTCAACTACTAATATTTGATTTCGTTGTTGCATTTTTCACAATAGTTTAGCTATCAAATATTTTTTAAGAATTCATTGATATAAAAGAAAAAATCATCCATTTTTAGTGGTTTTCTGAAGCTATGAATAGCTCCAATTTTTTCAGCAAAAAATGATATATCATCTTGATCCATTGCTGAAATAACAATTTTGGGGTATGGGATTTTTTGAAAAATAGTAATCACATCATTGGCTGTAGCATTTGCCACTAAAATATCCGTTACAATTAAATCCGGTTTCCAACCATTCATTTTTTGAACAATCCCTTCAATTCCAGTCAAAACAATAACCTCAAACTTATCCGAAGAGAGCCAAGAACGGATTAAATGTTGAACTAGTGGATTATCTTCAATCACAACAATCTTTTTCACCAATCACTTTTTCACAAGAATACAATAGGATTTGAACATAAAAAAAGAAATTCAACAAATGCTAACCAAACTTAAACATTCAAGGTGGGCAAATTATTTTTAATCGATTATTATTTGTTATTTATCTATTTAAATTATAACTTGGTCGAATTATTAACCTAATATACCTTTTATGAAATGTTTAATCATTGACGATGACCCGTTCCAACGGCATCTTCTAACCCAGTATGCAGAACAAGTTGAGGCATTAGATTTAGCCGGTGAGTTCGATTCAGCGATTGGAGCAGTAAATTATTTACAACATGCCAATGTAGATTTGATTTTTCTCGATGTGGAAATGCCTGGTATGAATGGTGTTGAATTTTTGGAGCAATTCAAACCTAAAAGTAAAATTATCTTTATATCTTCTAAAGAAAAGTATGCCTACAATGGATATGAGTTGGAGGTAGTGGATTATTTACTTAAGCCAATATCATTTGCAAGATTTACTAGAGCGGTAAATAGGGTACTACAAAAAAATGTGGCAGAGAATGCTATAGAAGAGGGTACTCAATTTCTTTTTATCAAAGACAAAGGCGTTTATCAAAAAGTGCTTATTGCAGACATTCAATACATTCAATCTTCTAGCGAATACGTTACAATTTACACCAAGCAAAAAAGAACCATGCTTTACTCTTCAATGGATGGAATGTTAAAACGATTACCTCCTAATTTTGCAAGAGTTCATCGCTCATATATTGTTAATCTTAATGCTATCGATAGAGTTAATGGCAATATGGTTGAAATCAACAACCAAACAATTAGCGTGAGTAAAACCTATCAGAATGAGTTGATGACACACCTAGGATTAAAAATAAAACAGCGAGAAGGTGCAAGTATGGTAAAATAAACTATCCAATCTTTTCAAATCTAAACCTACCTAAAATTTAGGTAGGTTTTATTATTTCTTTTCATCAAATCAATAACGGTGAAAAAAGCTAAATAGCTCCTTTATTAATAATCGCTTGCATATGAGGATAAATTTCATTTAACTTTTCACCAACGAAACTAATTTCTTGACCAATTTTTTCTTTATCCAAATCATCCTTTATTGCTTCCGATTCAATAAATCGAATAACCTTTTTCAGGTCATTAATATCAAACACATCGATAGAAGGTTTCATCTGATGTGCAAATCTATTAACTTGTTTAAAATCTTGTTTATCAAAGGCAAGTTTAAGTTGATCCACGTAATTCGGAACATTACCTAAAAATGTTTGAATAATAGACAATATGAACTCCTTATCTCCTCCAGACATTTCGACAAGATTTTTCAATGAAAACTGTTCAACTTCTATTGCTTTATTTTGGTTATTGTTTTCATTCAGGAATTCGCCAAATTGATTAATCATTACGCGGAGCAATTGATCAATTTTAAATGGTTTTGGTAAGAATCCTGTCATACCAATTTCGGAGTAAAGTTTATTATTATCTTCGGATTCATTGGCTGTCAGAGCAATTATTGGAATGCTCAAGTTAAGCACCTCACGAATAAACTTAGTGGTTGCCATTCCATCCATTCCTGGCATTTGAATATCCATTAGGATAATGTCAAAACTTTGCATTGAAAGCAGTTCTATTACTTTTTCTCCATTTTCAGCAATAACACATGAAAGGTTTTCTTTTTCAAAAATTGCCGAAATCAATTGTTGATTAAGCGTATTATCCTCAGCAATTAATACACGCTTTGATTTTAAAAGCATTAGCTCCTCGGATTTTATCACTTCATTAACCAATGTATTGTTATCCTTCTTCCACTTCACCCTAAAGCTAAAAGTAGAACCTTTTCCTAGTTCGCTTTGAACTTCAATGGTACCTCCCATTTTATTTACAATGGCTTGAGAAATTGCTAAACCGAGACCTGTTCCGCCAAAATTTTTAAAAATTGAAGCATCTTCTTGAATGAAGGATTCAAATATCAACTGAAAATTTTCTTTATTTATTCCAATTCCAGTATCTGTAACTTCGATCTGAACCAATTGATCAGCGATATTATCCTCAACAAGCGAAACTTTTAATATTACTTTCCCGGAATTTGTAAATTTAATTGCATTACCAATCAAGTTTACCAAAACCTGATTTAGTTTTACAACATCGCATTTCAAATAAGGATAAATTCGGGAATCAATATTAACATCGAACGAGATATTCTTCTTTTTAGCATGTTCGGTAAAACTAGTCTCTAAATCTTCGAATAATTCTTGAATATTATGGGTTTCTTCAAACAAGTTCATCGTTCCTGACTCAATTTTTGAAATATCTAAGATTTCATTTATTAAGCGCAAAAGATTTTCTGCAGAATTATTAATTGCCCGTAAGTACTTTTGATCTTGCACACTGTTATTTGAGGACCTCAAAAGTTCCGTCATTCCCAGAATTACATTCATTGGTGTGCGTATTTCATGGCTCATATTAGCTATAAAGAGCTCCTTAGCTTTTACCGAAGAGTTGGCCTTTTCATTAGCTAATTTTAATGCATCTTCCAAATGTCTTCTCTCCGTAATATCTATATGAATTCCAATGGAACCGATAATTTCATTTCTTTCATTATAGATAGGAGTTCCACTTATAATTAACCATTTAGGAGTTCCACTTTTTGTTCTTATTTTGATTTCATAGACACTGGACTCCCCCTCTTTCCTATTTTCATTTTGTTCTTGGATAATTTTTTCAAATTCAGGATCCAATAAAATTTCGGCTGCATTTTGCCCTATCAACTCTTCCTCACTATATTCTGTTAACTTACAAAATGCAGGATAAGCCTTAGTAATGATTTGGTCGAGATCAACTTCAATTAATCCAAATTCCAAATCTTCAATAATTCTGCGGTATTTTTCTTCAATACGGAGCAGACTTTTCTTTTGATTTATTATATCAGTAATATCTTGATACCTCCATATCTGACCTAAAAACTTACCATTTTCTATGATTGGAACATAATCTCTTTCTAGTATTTTTCCGTTTTTGAGGTAGAGCACATCTCCATAAACAGGCTTTTGTTCATCGACTAAAGCATTAACATCGGCAAGGAATCCAATTTCATCTATAAAAAGATCTTTTGCCTTGTCAAGTAATGTTCTACAATCTTGACCAATTAGTTGATCGGGCGACCATTTGATATCAAATACATCGCAAAATTTGGAATTAACATGAAGAACATTTCGATTGATATCCTCTGACAACACTCCAGACTGCATAGTATTTAGCAGTGAATTCAATCTATAATTAGTTGTTAATAAATCCTCTTGAAAACCCAACTCTTCAGTAATATCTCTAAAATATATGTTAAAGAATTCTTTCCCTTCTATTGGCACCCAGGTTAAATTATAAATTTCAGTTGCTACATGTAAGCGATTGGAAAATGACTCTGTTAAATCAATCTCCTTCATCATTTCAATCCAAAGCTCTTTATCGTTGATTAACTTTTGGTCTATTTTATTTAGCGCCGCAGGATTTTGATAAAGCAAATCACCCTTCCTATTCACGCGAATAATTGGCTGAGGATTTTGTTGGGGATATTTACTTAATTCCTCAATTTCCTGATTTTTAGCAATAAGTTGATCTCTCTGCAGTGTTAATTGATCAGCAATTACTTTCATCTCCTCATTTACCACCTGTTTTGACTGAATAAGTTGTAAATTCTCACCCGTTACATCCTGAATCGCAAAATCAGATAAATCCAAATTGAGGTAATTCAAGTTACTAAACTCTTTGATCCAAGGAGAGTTGATGTAAACAATTTCTTTTTTCTCATGACAAATAAATTGACCGCGGAATCTAATCTGAACAGGGAAATCTATTGCTTCGATTACAATAACTTTATTTTTTTGTTCACAGAGCGAATCAAAGTCTATCTTAATTAACGATTCTGGAAGAATTATTCTAAAAACATCCTTAAAAGATTTCCCCTTTAAGACACCAATTATTTTTTCCATCGATGGACCTGCATCTTGGATGATTAAACCGGTATCAAAGGAAATGAAAAATGGAAAAACTTTTGAAAATTCCTCTTTACTAAACTGAATTCCAGATGCTTCCATTTAAAATATGTTGAAAGTATTAAACAAATTAAGTAACGGATGAATCTTTTCAATTGGTCGCATTTATCGTTTTTTAAAGCATATGGTTTCAATAACAAGAGATTCGTTGTTCGAAAACTATACTAAATGAATTTTATCGAGCTACAGCGATTCCCAAGACTCTAATTTACAAAAATCCTGAGAATATATTTACTATTGAATTTTACCTTCTTTTAACATCCTATAAATTGTAGATTTACCAATAGCCAATTTATCTGCAACCTGAATAACATTGCTGTTGTATTTCTTTAAATACCATTTAATAATTCTAGCATTGTACTCATCTAAAGTTAATTCCTCCTGCAAAAAATCGCTGACATCACTCTTTTGTTGAAACTGGATATCATCTGCTTCAATCATTTTTCCTTCGCTCATTACTACAGCAATTTCCACTAAAGCTTTTAGCTCACGCACATTGCCAGGAAAGTTATATTTAAGTAATTTCTCGATGCAACTGGAAGAAAATTCTTTTCTTGCAAATTTATTTTCCTTGCAAAACTCATCTGCAAAAGTTTTGGCCAAAATAACAATGTCATTTCCTCTTTCCCTCAATGGAGGTAAATCTATACTTACTCCCATTAAGCGATAATACAAATCATCCCTGAAGTTACCATTTCTTACTTCTTGCTTCAGATCACGGTGAGTCGCAACAATTATTCTTACATCGATAGGAATCATCTTATTCGACCCTAGTCGGCAGACTTCTCTTTCCTGCAAAACCCTTAAGAGTTTTGCTTGCATATTTAGATCCATTTCTCCGATTTCATCGAGAAAAATTGTTCCTTTGTTGGCTTCCTCAAATTTACCCGCTCTTGGTTGATCTGCACCTGTAAATGCACCTTTCTCATATCCGAACAATTCACTTTCAATAAGATCTTTCGGAATTGCCGCTACGTTTATTGCCACAAATGGCTTTCGCATGCGATTTGAATTGTAATGAATTGTTTTTGCTGCTAATTCTTTACCTGTACCAGTATCTCCTGTTATTGAAACAGTAATATTAGCATTTGCAGACTTTTCGAGCAATGTAAAAACACGTTGCATTGGTGCACTGGAACCTTTTATATACTTATGAAAATCGTACTTAGCTCCAATTTCAGTGGTCAACATTTCCACCTCCCGTTCCAATTCTATTTTTTCATTAACCTGATGAACAAGATACCAAAGTTTATCCATTGCTTGAGCATCTTTTATTATATAATCATAAGCCCCATTTCGCAACATTTCCAGAGCGGTAGCAACATCTTCTTGCGCCGATAAGACAACAACTTTAGTTTTAGGTTGACGTTTTTTAATTTTCTTCAACAACTCCAATCCGGTAATATCTGGCAAAGTATGATCTAATGTTACAATATCGGGCTGATCATCAATGTATCGCTCAAAACTTTTTCCATCTATGAAAACCTTTATATCAAAATCAGGATCCATAGACAATTTATGCTTCAAAATTTTAGAATACATTGGATCATCCTCAACAACGAACACCTTTACTCTTCCCATATTGGATATTTTTTTTCCCAATTTAGGATATTTTATTGATATAATAAAAAAATGTTAAAAAATAGTTAGGAATTAAAAGAGCGCTATGTCTTTTAACTTAACCATGAGCAACTATTTCTTAACTAATTGAAAAAATTGACCTTTTACTTTCAAAAAATAAATGCCTGATTTAATTGAAGAAATGTCAATTTGCTCAAGTGTATTGCCAAACAATATTTTTACTCCGGCATTTGAATACAAAACATAATCTAATTGTTCCAAAAAGGGATTTGTGATATAAATCTTATCATCTGCTGGATTTGGATAGATAGCAATTTTTTCTGAGATTTGATCAATACCACCCAAATTTTGCAAATTAAAAGGAGCACTTACCTCAGAACAATTTGAGCTAAAAATAACCTCTACGGTATATTGACCATTGCTTACTGGAGTATGAGTTTGATCATTCGCGGAGGCAATTGCTTGACCGTTTAAGTACCATTGGTATGCAAAACCGGAAACTGAAGAATTCAATACACTTCCATTGAAACTTATCACCGGAATTCCGTTAAGCGCGCACGTTGAATTTGTATTTAATTGAGTCGGGGTATCATCTAATTTATCCATAAAGAACTGATAGGAATCACAACTGTCCTTAAGTGTGAAAGCTAACCAAGGATCCAACAAATTAAATGTTCGCGCATGCTGTTCTGTCCTACTGATTGAAATACCAGTGGAGGACGTTGCTTCTCCGAAGTCACAATTAAAATTTGCATTAGCAAAATAGCAATGTGCTCCACCTAAAATGCTAACAAAGGTTTTACATCCTGAACCTAAATTATCAAAGATAGGTAAATGATGATCTGCCGGGGGTGTAACACCATCCTGACTTCCAGAGAATATCAAAGCAGGAACAGTAACACCAGATGCTGCCGAAACAGCTGATGGATTCGTCTCTGCTGGGGCTAAACCAACAACAGTTTTAATTCCTTGATTGCCAGCACTTGCCAAAATTGAGGCCCCACCTCCCATTGAATGACCAATGATAGCAACGTTAGGCAAAACTCCTTGATAAAAGATTGATCCGGTTACTAGACTTTGGGAAACCATTTTTTCACCTACTAATTTCAAATCTAAACCAAAGTCTTGGTGACTTGGAGAAGGAAAAAGGTTTCCTTCAGTTCTAGGAAAAGCTAAAATATAACCATTGGGTGCATAATGCTCCCAAATATTTTGATAGGCATCCCAAGACATTGCAAAGCCATGTCCAAATACAATAACCGGAAATTGACCTGATGCCATTGGTACATTTTCACCTGCACTGGATGAAGGATAATATATTTCTGTTTGAATTTGTCGTCCCGAACCTCCACCTGTTCCAAATCCACCAGAACGAGATGGGTCATTAAACGTAATCGTTGTATGGCCTATTTGAAATTGTGCGAAGACTGGAAAAGTTAGTACGATAGCAAAAAGAATCAGTGAATTTTTCATTGAATTATGTGATTAGAATTTATTCAAAATTAATAACAATTGCTACAAGTATTGGTTCATAATTAAATCGCAATCACTCCATACCAAAAACTTTTTGACCTTTTATAAAGGTAATGCGTGAAAAATTGGGACTATAACTAGAACCACCGACAGGTTTATCAAATATGGCAAAAGTGGCATCTTTACCCTTTTCTAAAGTTCCTAAATTATTTTCTTGAAATGCTGCGAATGCTGCTTGAATAGTCATTCCTTTCAAACACTCTTCCAATGATATAGCCTCTTCTTTATAAAATCCATTTACCGGCAAATTATCTGTTTCCTGTCGATTTACAGCTGCATGAATTGTTCGAAATGGATCAACAACTTCAATTGGGAAATCAGTTCCGATTGCCAGCATACCAAATTGTTGTAATAATGTTTTATAGGCATAGGCTCCCTGCATACGTTTTTTCCCCAATCTTAATTCAGCCCATCTACTGTCACTGATGGCATGAGTCGGTTGTACAGAAGGAAAAACGGCATATTGGCTAAACAATTTAAAATCATTTGGATCAACTACTTGCGCGTGCTCAATTCGCCATCTGTGGTCAGGATTTTTAGCGAAGACTTCCTTATATATTTCAAGTAAAATCTTATTTGTTGAATCACCAATGGCATGGGTATTCATTTGATAATTCAAATCCATAGCTATATTTGAAATCCTTTTCATATCCTCAATTGAGGTAGTTAACAAACCGTAATGGTTGTGTTGGTCACTGTAGGGTAGTTTTAAAAACGCTCCTCTTGAACCCAAGGCACCATCTCCCATAACTTTAAAGCTTCTAATAGACAAATTTTTATAATTGAAGATCCCATTATTACTTGCAAATTCAATATTCTCCTCGGAAGGCATAAGCATAGCATATATATTCAATTTAAAATCATAATTATCTATTAATTCCTTGAACAAGGAAATATCGTTGAATTCAATTCCTGCCTCATGAACACCGGTTATCCCGTATTGAAATAGTTCTTGTTGAATTTCCATGATAGCTGAAATAATTTCTTGTTTAGGATATTCAGGTAAAACCTCAAATACAGGATTCATAGCGTTATCGACCAAAATACCTGTGCATTTTCCATTTTCAATCTGAACAATTCCCCCTTCAATTTTGGTGGATGAATTTATACCAATCAAATTAAGACATGCATCATTTACCAACATAGCATGTCCATCAATCCTTATTAAACAGACAGGAATATTAGGAAACAATTGATTCAGTTTATCATTATTAGGAAAAGATTTATCTAGCCAGAGCGATTGGTCCCATCCCCTACCTACAATTAATTTCCTATTAAACTTTTGCTGATACTTTTCCAGTCTTACGAGCACCTCATCGAATGATTTAGAACCTACTAGATCAGCACTCAATTTTTGTTTGGCATAAGACAAAATATGTCCATGAGCATCTGTTAAACCCGGATAAACATCTTTTCCTTGCGCATCTATCTCTTCTTCTGCAGAATATTTATTCAGAATTTGTCTTTCAGGACCAACCTCAACTATTTTACCATCCTTAATTGCCATAGCCTCGTAGATAATTTGATCATCGGTCATAGTATGAATTCTAGCATTATGAATGATTAAATCAACCGACTGGCCTTTGTAGCAAGCTGTTAAAAATGGGAGAAAGAAAAATAGATAGTAATATTTCATATTTAATTTTCTACAAAATTAATTTCTTCTTCCAATCATGGTAGTATTAATACAATAACATTATAGAAAGAAATACTTTCAATATTTTATCTTTGCATAAAAATTCAATAAAATGGAAGCCCCAAAAGTTTATGACCCTCAATTATCAGAAGGAAAATGGTTCAATCACTGGATGAAAAACGGATATTTTCAATCTAAACCTGATCATAGAGAGCCTTACACTGTGGTTATTCCACCCCCAAATGTTACCGGTGTCTTACACATGGGGCATATGCTTAACAATACTATTCAAGATGTCTTAGTCAGGCGTGCTAGGATGTTGGGCAAAAACGCATGTTGGGTTCCAGGAACTGATCATGCTTCCATAGCAACTGAAGCTAAAGTTGTTCAAAAGCTTCGACAAGAAGGAATCCGCAAAGCAGATTTAACGCGGGAGGAATTTTTAAAACATGCTTTTGAATGGAAAGATAAACATGGAGGAATCATACTTGAGCAACTTAAAAAATTGGGCGCGAGTTGCGATTGGGAGCGCACCCATTTTACCATGGATCCGGATTATTCATCGTCCGTAATTGATGTTTTTATTGACCTTTACAATAAAGGGAAAGTATATCGTGGTGTGCGAATGGTCAATTGGGATCCAGAGGCTTTAACAGCAGTTTCAGATGAAGAAGTTTTACACAAAGAAGTAAATTCAAAACTTTTTTACGTTCGTTATAAAATTAGCGGAAGTGAAGATCAATGGTTAACCATAGCCACCACTAGACCTGAAACCATTTTAGGTGACTCAGCCATTTGTATCCATCCAAATGACCAAAGATTCGCGCATTTACATGGAAAACAAGCGATTGTGCCAATTGTAAACAGAACCGTACCAATTATTTTGGATGAATACGTTGATATGGAATTTGGGACGGGATGTTTAAAAGTTACACCTGCACATGATACCAATGACTATGAACTGGGGAAAAAATATAGTCTTGAAACGATTGACATTTTTAATGATAATGGTACACTCAATAGTTTTGGATTGCATTACGAAGGTATGGATCGTTTTGCAGTTCGTGAAGCCATTGAGAAAGAATTATATGATAAAGGATATTTAGTAAAAACTGAGGATCACATCAACAAAATTGGATTTTCCGAGCGGACCAATGCTGTAATCGAACCTAAGTTATCCCTTCAATGGTTTGTTGACATGAAAGAATTGTCTAAACCAGCATTAGAAAATGTGATGAATGGCACTATACAATTTCATCCTGATAAATTCAAAAACACTTATAAACATTGGATGGAAAACATTAAGGATTGGTGTATTTCTAGACAATTATGGTGGGGACATCAAATCCCGGCTTGGTATTATGGAAACAACAGCGATGATTTTGTTGTTTGCAAAACTATAGAAGAAGCAGCTTCACTAGCGACAAAAAAATCAGGAAGAACTGTTACAAAAGAGGATTTGAAGCAAGATGAAGATGTCCTGGATACCTGGTTCTCAAGTTGGTTATGGCCAATTTCCGTTTTTAACGGTCTGACCCACCCAAACAATGAGGATATAAAGTATTATTATCCAACCAATGACTTGGTAACAGCACCGGAAATTATGTTCTTCTGGGTTGCACGTATGATTATTGCTGGTTACGAATACATGGGGGAAGCGCCGTTTAAAAATGTCTATTACACTGGTATTGTAAGGGATAAATTGGGTAGAAAAATGTCAAAATCTCTTGGTAATTCGCCAGATCCCATCGAACTTATTGAAAAATATGGTGCCGATGGCGTGAGAATGGGAATATTAATATCTTCCCCCGCAGGCAACGATCTACCATTTGACAGTTCCCAATGTGAACAAGGTAGAAATTTCACCAATAAAATCTGGAATGCATACAGATTGATAAGTTCTTGGGAAGTCAAAGAATTCGAACAACCGAAATCAGCTGAAATGGCAATCCTTTGGTTTGAAGCGAAATTCCATTCGCAACTTGCACAGATAAATGATCTTTTTGAAAAATTCAGGATTTCTGAAGCATTAATGACTACTTATAAATTGGTTTGGGATGATTTCTGTTCATGGTATTTAGAAATGATTAAACCGGGTTATGAACAACCGATTGATCCTAGAACACTTCAATCTACTATCGTCTTTTTTGAAGAAATATTAAAACTTATTCATCCATTCATGCCTTTTATTGCTGAGGATCTTTGGCATCAAATAAAAACGAGAGAAAAAGGCGACGATATTATTGTAGCGTCATGGCCAGTATTAGGTAAAGTTGATGAAAAAGTGCTCAAATCTTTTGACAAGGCAGAGGAGGTAATTACCAATATCCGTAATTGCAGAAAACTGAATAATGTAGCCAATAAGGTTAAAATGGAACTTTTCGTAAAAGCAAATCTCGACAATTATGACGCGACCATGGATTCCGTAATCATCAAAATGGGTAACCTTTCGCAATTAACTTTTACTCAGGATAAAATAGGCAATTCCAATTCATTCATTGTTGCTTTGAATGAGTATTTCATTCCTTTTGGAGAAAACGTGGATATTGAAGCCGAAAAAAATAAGATTACAGAGGAATTAGAATACATTAAAGGATTTCTCAAAAGTGTTCAATCAAAGTTATCCAACGAGAAATTTGTTTCTGGTGCACCCGAACAAGTTGTGAACATGGAAAGAAAAAAAGAAAAGGATGCTTTAGAAAAATTAACCCTTCTGAAAGAAAAATTGGCAAGTTTTAATTGACCTTAAGAATTTCCTCTATTGTGGATTTGGAAATAAAATGGTAATTAGGCTTGGCTTTGAGGTAAACTTTTTTGGCCCAATTTAAATTATTGATATTTTGAGATAGCTCGGTATAAAGAGGAACTAAGTATTTTCTTCTTCCGGTCTTAACAAGAAATTTTTCAAGCTCAGGCTTCACATCCTCGTAATTACTTCGAATTGCCAAAGCATACCATTCAGATTGTATTTCAGCATTACCCCATCCTTTAAAATTAAGATAGGTATCCAAATATTTCATCCTATTTGGATCAATTTTAGCAGGCAATTTCCTAATGAATTCTTGCCACTCTTGAGCTATGAAATCACTTCGTTTTAATTGCTCTACCTCTTTCCTTTTCCTTTTTCTGCCTTTAATTTTCACCCAAGTAACGACCGGGTCAAAAATGTTTTCACCAGAACTAAATCTTAATGCAAGTTTATTAATTAGATTAAATCTTGGAGAATCTAATTGTATGCAATTCTTAGGTAATCCCTCTTCATAAATCCATTCCTTTGTATTGAATGAAAGAGAATGAATGTCCAACAAATGAACGTTCAAGTAATCAATAAATCGTTCAGTTGACATGGTCCGAAAAGCATTATTCGTAAAATAAGCTTTCATAAAAACATCAAATTTTTCTCGGCCAACCTTTTCTTCCAATGTTTTTAAAAAGAATGCTCCCTTTACATAGGCAACATCAGTCATTCCTTCATCAGGATTTCTTCCAGCTAATTGTAATTTCAACCTTGAATCTTGAGGATACTTACCAGACTTAATTTGTTCAATTTCATCTTTTAACTCCTTAAATTCAATAAGGGCAAGCATGTCGGCTACTTCCTTACCATAAAGTTCCTCCATGATGCGATTTTCGAAATAAACCGTAAAACCTTCATTCAACCAAAAATCATCCCATGAAGCATTCGTCACCAAGTTTCCTGACCATGAATGGGCTAGTTCATGTGCAACCACAGATGTTAAACTTTTATCTCCTGCAATAACTGTTGGACTAACAAAAGTTAGACATGGATTTTCCATTCCTCCAAATGGAAAGGAACCTGGCAATACCAATAAATCATACTGACCCCATTGATATTCACCATAGAGATTCTCAGCAGCTTTCATCATTTTAGGAAGATCTGAAAATTCAGCATGGCATTTATCAATCATTCCAGGTTCACTATAAACACCGGTATTCTTGCTCAAACTTTTATAGGTCAAATCACCAACTGCCAATGCAATTAAATAGCTCGGAATCGGCTTTTTCATTTCAAAAGAATAAATACCGGCATTGGATTTCACCTTTGGATTTTTCGCGCTCATTAAGGCCATTAAATCCGTTGGCACCTTTACTTGAGCGCTGTAGGTAAAGCGATTGGAAGGTGAATCTTGCAAAGGAATCCAAGACCGAGTTAAAATTGCTTGCCCCTGTGTGTACATGTAAGGGTGTTTCTTGCCATGAGTCAATTCTGCTGGTAACCAATCAATTGCCTCAGTTTTATCCGTAGTCTCATAGTAAATGTTAACATTTTTCGTATTCGGCTCAATATGAACCATTAAAGGTTGACCCAATAAAGAATCCTTATCCCAAGGTCCGATAACGAAATTAGTTTCAACTTCCTGCTCTTTTCCAATAGTTACTTTCTGTATCTCCAAATTTTTAATATCGAAAATTACAGTATCTGACCCAAAATTTTCAAGCGTATGTCGGGCAACACCATAGATTGCTTTTTTTTCAAAATTAACATCCAAATCCAAATGGAGATGAGCAGTTCTGACCTGTCGGATGTTGGAATAGCTGTGTTTATCAACTGCATCCTTATTAGAAAAAGGCGCACTATTGTTCTTTTTATCGGAAGTCGACTCACATGAACCAACAAGAAACCAGAGGGAAACAATTAAACTAACTTTATAAAGTAATTCGAACAAACGCATCTTTACAAATCTAACTAAAGAAAACGATTAATTGAATCTCTCGTTCCCAAGAATTTCATTTTCAGCAGTGGGAGTATGCTCCATTAAGTATCTCAATACATCCGCAGCTCCAATGAGTCCGAAAAGTGCGGGCATGTAGCTAACAGTGCCATAAAATGACCTTTTAAAATTTAATCCATTGGTCATTTTAAGTGATGATTTTTGTTGAAGCTCTGAAGAAAAAACTGCACGTATCGTCTTGTATTCCACACCTTTTTTGCGTAACCTTTTTTTTAAGTGACTAGCTAATTTACAATTGTGCGTGAGATGTAAGTTCGTCACCTTAACTCTTGTTGGGTCCGTTTTACCCCCAGCACCTAAATGAGCTATTATTTTTATTTTCAATCGTTTACATGCAATGATCCATTCCAACTTTGGGGTTACTGAATCAATACAATCCATTACATAATCGGGCTTAAATTCTTCCAAAATTTTCCAAACACGCTCGGGTAACACAAACTCATTGAGGACATTCAACTTTAGCTCACCATTAATATCTCTTAATCGTTCAGCCAAAACTTCGGCTTTATTTTTACCAATGGTAGAATCTAATGCGGTCAATTGGCGATTTTTATTCGTTGGATCAAAAACGTCTCCGTCAATAATGGTCATTTGTCCAACACCAGCGCGAGCTATAAACTCAGCTGCGAAGGATCCAATTCCACCGAGACCAACTATAAGCACATGCGAACGCTTGAGCTTATTTAAAGATTCTTTATCAAGAATTAATTCCGTCCGTTCTAACCAATTGAACATTTCAAATAAATCGCTTCTCAAAAATAAAACGAAATAAAGATTCAGTTAACATTTTTTAGTAAATTCGGAAAAAATAATCTTATTAATAACCTTAAAAATTACTTATGAATCCGGATTATCAAATAATGCTTTTTGCTTGGTTAGGAGTTGCTGCTTGGGTTTCTTTTGTGATTCTATCCAATAGAAAAGTTCACCCTAAGGCCCTTTTTATGTTATTCATGGTTGAATTATGGGAACGATTCAGCTATTACGGTATGCGCGCTTTATTAATTTTATACATGACAGCTAGCATTATGGATGGCGGATTTGAACTTACTGATGCTGAGGCTTATGGTATTTATGGAGCATATGGTGCCCTTGTATATCTCACTCCTTTAATCGGCGGGTATTTTGCAGATAAATTAATTGGTTTTAGAAAGGCAATAACTATTGGTGCCATATTAATGGCAATGGGTCAGTTCACCCTTTTTATGAACAGTGATTTTACCTTTTACATAGGACTTGCAATTCTCGTTGTAGGCAATGGTTTTTTCAAACCCAACATTTCAAGCATGGTCGGACGATTTTATGGGGAAGGAGACAACAGAAGAGACGGCGCATTTACTCTCTTTTATATGGGAATAAATATGGGGGCGTTTCTTGCACCTCTAACTTGCGGAGCAATAGGGGAAAATGAGGGTTGGCAATACGGATTTTTAACTGCAGGTATCGGTATGATCGTTGGTTATTTAGTATTTCTTTGGGGTCAATCAACTGGTGCATTCGAAGAAATTGGTAAAGGTCCAGATTCTAAAATTGAAGAGAATGTTGTTCCATCTATACCTAATTCAATACTCCCTTACATTGCGTCAGCTATAATGATTGGATTAGCGATATTACTCATAAAATACAATGATGTCGTTGATATTATCCTTGCGATTCTTGCTATTGGTGTAATTGGTTATTTATTGGTACGCGCAGGAAAAATGGATCTGGCCTCTAAACAAAGAATTTGGGTTATAGTCATTTTGTTGCTCTTCACAACTATATTTTGGACCTTCTTTGAATTAGCAGGTTCTGCTCTGAGTTTATTCACTGCGAGAAATGTAGATAGAACTTTATTTGGCGTTGAAATCAATACTACTTTTTTTCAATCGTTTAATCCATTATTTATCATGGCTCTTGCTCCAATTTTCTCGTGGATATGGATTTCATTAGCTAAGTCAAATAAAGAACCATCTGCCCCTTACAAATTTGGGTTTGGATTAATTTTATTGGGTGCTGGATTCCTTGCTTTACAAGTTGGAGGAGCATCTGCTGTTGCAGGAATGGTTCCTGCAATATTCATGGTCATGCTATACCTTCTTCATACAATCGGTGAATTGGCATTGTCTCCTGTTGGTTTATCTTTGGTGACCAAACTTTCCCCAAAACAAATGGTTGGATTTATGATGGGGATTTGGTTTTTATCTTCTTCTATTGCACATCAAGGGGGAAAACACATAGCGAAGTTGACAACTGTAAATGAAAAAACAATTGTTGAGAGTGATGCGTTTCAGAATTCAGATCTTGATAACAAATTCAAAACACTACTTTCTAAAAAAGAATTTAAATCCCAATTAGAAGAAGGTACTGTTGAAGATGTTATGGTTGATTCTGCTTTTGTGGCCCAATTAAATGCAACTTCAGCAACTGATGAAGAGTTCTTTGTTTCGAAAGTTACAGTTAAAGAGCTTTTAACTGAGGCAGACAAGTTTAGTGGAACAAAAAAAGCTAAAATGAAGAAGAAAGCTACAACATCCTTCATTTCAACCAATGCAAATATTCCTGATACAGTAGAAACTTCTAAAGATTTGGCTAAACTTATGGAAACCTCGCCTGCTAATAAAGTTGTTGGCGTAATTAAAAATGTTTCATTAGATAAGGGGTTATCTGTATTTGGTTTACTTGGATGGATAGCTTTAGGTTGCGGAATTATTTTATTTTTAATGGGTAAACAAATTAAAAAATGGATGCATGGCATCAATTAAAAATAAGTTGTAATCATTGAAACGGGCTTGGTCCCGTTTTTTTTATCTCAATATATGACCAAAAAACATCCAAAAGCACTGCCCTATCTGTTTTTTTCTGAAATGTGGGAACGTTTCGGCTATTATTTAATGATTGGAATTTTCACCATTTACTTGAAAGATGCCAATCAAGGATTTGAAATGTCTGAGGCAGAATCCGCCAGTTTATACGGAACTTTTATTGCTTTAGTGTTTTTCACCCCTTTTATAGGAGGATTATTGGCAGACAGATTATTAGGTTACAGAACACCCATTATACTTGGAGGCTTAATGATGGGGGTTGGTTACTGCACAATGGCGATTCACGCATTTTCAACATTATATACAGGAATGATTTTGGTAATCCTGGGAAATGGACTCTTTAAACCGAACATTAGCACGCTATTGGGTAATTTGTACAACAACCCGCAGTTTCAATCGCACAAAGACGAAGGATACAATTTATTCTACATGGGTATTAATATCGGTGCCTTCCTTTGCAATATTGTTTCTGCATTTTTGATAAATAAATACGGTTATGCTATGGCTTTTGTTGGAGCTGGCATTGGAATGTTCATAGGAATTATTGTATTTCTTGTAGGCTCTAAGCATTATGTGGAAGGAAACAAAATAAAAGAACCTCTGCCTGGTGAAAAACCATGGTGGATTGATTTACTTATCGTTGTAATACCAGCAATTCTTTTTGCTGTAATAGGTTACCTAATAAATGGTTTGCCTTCTGAGGATAATAAAAATTCATTTCTCGTAAATGATGACGTAACAGATGCATTTTTATTTGCTTGTATTCCTGTAATATTCTTTTTTGCATATGTTTTATTTACTGCTCCTAAATCCGAACGAAGGGTAGTAAGTGCTATATTAATTGTTTGTCTTGCTGTCATGCCTTTCTGGGCTATTTTTAAACAGAACGGTACTGTTTTAAATACATGGGCGATTCATTATACGGATCGCGAAGTTCCAGCTTCAATGACAAACGGCCTAAAAGAAATGAAACTGGCCGATGTAATAAAATATGAAAAATCCAAAGAACCAATTCAAGTGTATGATAATCAATTCCGGAAAATTAAGGAATATGATATAAAATTGCGGAAAAATAAAGATAAAAAAGCCATTCAATATCCCAGTTATTTTAAGAACGATCAAAAACATACAAATATTAAAGAAGGTCAAGAAGTAGTCGTTTTCAACTCGAATATCTTTCAATCTGTTAATCCATTTTGGGTTATTATTTTAACTCCATTGATAGTCGGATTTTTTAGGTTTTTGAGCTACCATAAAATGGAGCCGTCAATTCCCATCAAATTTGTATTGGGCTTGTTTATAACCGGTTTATCATGTTTAGTTATGGTAATGGCGGCTGATGCCTCAGACAATGGCGCTATTAAAACAAGCTATTGGTGGTTCTTTGCTGCTTATGGAGTTGTTACTGTTGGAGAATTGTGCTTATCTCCCATTGGTCTTTCGATGGTTTCCAAACTATCTCCGCCACGATTGACAGCTTTGTTGATGGGTGCTTGGTTCATCTCTACCTCAATTGGCAACAAACTTAGTGGTGTTATAGCTAGTTTATGGGATACTTATGATGATAAACAATCATTCTTCTTTTTAAATTTTTACCTCATGATGGGAGCGACGCTTATCCTTATACTTTTATTACCCTGGCTAATTAAAGTGTTTCGAGAACAACAGAATAAAACTAATCTACCAGAAAATAATAACGAATTAATTGATAGTGAGTAAGTTGTCAAGCAAAATCCAATATTCTAATTGGGTTTTTCCAATCGACTCTCAATCCCCTGCATTTCGACGAGGTTAAAATAAATACCTTTTTGTTGAATCAAACTTTCATGAGTACCAGATTCAACGATTTGACCATTTTGAAGAACTAAAATACGGTCAGCATTTTTTATGGTAGATAGGCGATGTGCTATAACAATAGATGTTCTATTTTCCATCAGTTTATCCAGCGCATCTTGGACAATTTTCTCTGATTCAGAGTCTAGCGCTGAAGTAGCCTCATCTAAGATTAATACCGTAGGATTCTTAATGATTGCTCTGGCTATTGCTATCCGCTGTTTCTGACCACCAGACAATTGAATTCCACGATCTCCAACCTGAGTTTCTAAAGAATCAGGAAAAGAACATATAAAATCCCATGCATTGGCCTTTTTCGCAGCTTCAATTATTTCTTCCTCAGTAGCTGATGTATTTCCAAATCTGATATTTTCTTCTATCGTTCCTGCAAATAAAATGACCTCTTGAGGAACAATAGCAATGTGCTTTCGCAGATGCTCAGTTTTAATGGCCTTAATGTCTTTTCCATCAAAACGAATTGCACCCGAATTCACTTCATAATAGTGCAACAATAAAGATGAAATGGTCGATTTACCAGAACCTGAAGATCCAACAATAGCAATCGTTTGGTTAGATTTGGCTTCAAAAGAAATTCCGTTCAATACAGTAACGTCATTTCGCTGTGGATAGGCGAATTTAACTTCTTCAAATTGTATACTTCCATTAATGGCAGGAGTTTCAGTTCCTCGGTGTAATTCTTTCTCTCCCTCGGAATGGATAATATTCATCAAATTCTCGGTTGCACCAATAGATTTTTGAATGCTGGCATACAAATCCGGCAATGAACCAATTGATGCACCCATCATAATGGTATACATAATAAAAGAGAAGAAATCTTGAGAAGACAATTCAGGATTAGGACCTTGAGTCATCAGCAAACCTTGCCAAATAATGAAAACGATAGCTCCAAAAAGACAGAAAATAATAAATGATACAAATAAACCTCGCCAAATGCCACTCTTTACATTCAATGTCCGTATTTCATTAATGGCCTCTAAATATTTCCCCATAACAAAGGGTTCATTAGTAAAAGACTTAACATTCGAAATACCAACCAAAGACTCTTCTATAATAGCATTAGATTCTGCAGCACAATCCTGAGATTTCTTTGATAATTTGCGGATAAATCTTCCAAAAATTACCGCTATAACTGCCATTACCGGAACAGTTAACAACATAATTAAAGCTAACTTCCATGAAAAAACAAATATGAATGCAATACCTCCTACCACTATTACCAATTGCCTGAAAAACTCTGCAATTGTTGTTTTAAGCGTTTCTTGAATTTGCGTAATATCCGAGGATAATCGGCTGCTCAACTCACCAACTTTATTTTGATTAAAAAAATCCATGGGCATGTAAACCAATTTTTGAAAGGCATCTTTTCGAATGTCGCGCAAAGCACTTTCCGTAACATTAGTGAAAATTACAACCCTAAAGTAAGAAAACACGGATTGAGCTAAAAACAGAACAAAAAGCGCAACTGCGACATCATTAATGTTATGGAGGTTCAGCAATTTCAAGGATTCTCCCATATTCATAGATGATGCAGAACCGCCACCACCTAACAATTGCCCCATCATAAATGGAAATATTAAACCTACAGAAGTGGAAAGTACTAAAAATATCCAACCGACAAAAAACGAACCTCTATAAGGCCTAAGGTAGTTCAAAATTCCTTTTGCCTTTTTGATGCTTTCTTTTGAAAGTTTTACTCTACCAACCTTTTCTTTTTTCGGACGTAACATCGTTGAATTTGAATACAAAAATAGCTTAGCTAAACGGCTTTTTAGGCTTTTTTTTAAATTTTATTTCAAAAGATTGGTATTGTAGAAAAATCCCTTATATTTGCATTCCCAAAAAATTGGAAGATTTAAAGTTTACCGATCATGAAAAGAACGTTTCAACCGTCTGTAAGAAAGAGAAGAAATAAACACGGCTTCAGAAGTCGAATGGCAACAAAAAATGGACGTCGTGTTCTTGCTGCGCGCCGTAGAAAGGGAAGAAAAAAACTTACAGTCTCTGATGAGCCTATGCATAAACGTTAATAGCAACGTTATACGATATTAAAACCGGTCTCTTACGATCGGTTTTTTTTATTTCTAATATCATTTTTTATCTTCAATAATAAATCGTAACTTAAGGTAAATAAATACCTTTTATGTTAACTAAAACCTACACGGGTTCCGTATTTGGAATTGACGCCACTATTATCACAATTGAAGTAAACCAAAGCATTGGAATAAATTTCTTTTTAGTTGGGCTGCCGGATATTGCAGTGAAAGAAAGTCATCTCAGAATAAAAGCAGCATTTAAAAACAATGGACTGCGTTTTCCAGGTAAAGAGATCACCATAAACATGGCACCAGCTGATATTCGTAAGGAGGGATCGCATTTTGATTTACCGATTGCAATTGGAATTCTTGCCGTAAGTGAACAAATTAAAGGAGATAAACTTCCCAATTACCTGATGATTGGTGAATTGTCATTGGACGGTAAAATTCAACCTTTGAAAGGGGCATTACCTATAGCTATACAAGCAAAAAAAGAAGGCTTTAAAGGATTAATACTACCTATAGAAAATGCCCCAGAGGCTGCGGTAGTAAAAGATTTAGAGGTTATAGGTGTTCAAAAATTAACAGAAGTTATCGATTTTTTAAATCACGAAACCCAAATCAAACCACTGGAAGTTGATTTAAATAAAGAGTTTGAAAAAAATCAATCAAACATCAACGTTGATTTTGCTGAAGTTAAGGGGCAAATACTTGTAAAAAGAGCATTTGAAATTGCTGCATCAGGAGGCCACAATCTTATTCTTATTGGGCCCCCTGGTTCAGGTAAATCAATGTTAGCTAAGAGATTACCTTCAATTCTTCCTGCTATGACACTCGAAGAAGCTCTTGAGACGACGAAAATTCACAGTGTAGCAGGAAAAGTCAAAAAAGAAACCGGTCTTATGATGCAACGCCCTTTTCGAAAGCCCCACCATACCATTTCCGATGTTGGACTTATTGGCGGGGGGACCTATCCACAACCAGGAGAAATATCTCTCGCACACAATGGTGTATTATTCCTAGATGAGCTTCCGGAGTACAAACGAACAGTTTTAGAGGTAATGCGTCAACCAATCGAAGATCGAGTAGTAACCATTTCAAGAGCAAAATTTACAATTGATTTTCCATCAAGTTTCATGTTGGTTGCAGCGATGAATCCTTGTCCATGTGGTTATCATAACCATCCGGAAAAGGAATGTTCGTGTTCAACGTCTACCGTACAACGCTACCTCAATAGAATATCAGGACCCTTGCTCGATAGAATTGATTTGCACGTTGAAGTAGCGCCGATTCATTTTGATGAATTAAACGATAAAACTGTTGCTGAGTCCAGTGCAACAATTCGAAGCCGTGTGGAAACAACTAGAAAAATTCAACAAGACCGGTTCAAGGAAAAATTAGGTATTCACTGCAATGCACAGATGCAAAAAGCGGATATCCAATCATTTTGTCAAATGGATGAAACTAGCACTACTCTCTTAAAAAATGCTATGGAGCGATTGGGGCTTTCTGCCCGTGCCTACGATAGGATTCTACGTGTAGCCAGAACCATTGCCGATCTTGATAAATCAAAACAAATTATGACACAACATATTGCAGAAGCAATTCAATTCAGAAGTTTAGATAGAATGTGATAGTTGAAGAAAAGTTAGAAGATAACTAATAAATAAATTTACTTAGGTTCAAGTTTAACCTTTAAATAAACATATTCGATTATATCATCTGATATTTTATTGTATTTAACTTGACGTTTAATGGTCTCTTGAACTTGAGCAATTATTTTCACATCATCGTTAGTTGGCCTAAGTGAATTTATTTCAACAACATTTCCCTCTTTATCAATAAACAATTTAAAAGTTAAAGAGGCTGAGTTAGGAACTTTAATTCCGGATAAATCTGGATTATTTAATCTTATTCTATCTAATCCGTTTGGAGTATATCTTGAATCCACTTCGAAATTATCAGTATCAAAAAAATCATCATATTTATCATTAGGATTATTGCTACTATTACTTTTTGGCTCAGATAAATTCCTTAAATTTTCGATTTCAGATTTTAAAATCTTTAAGCTGTCTATTTTTTCTCCTAATTCAAAAGTCAAATCCTCAATTTTTGTTTCTAAATGAATTAATGAATTTTTCAAGGCATTTATTTTTTCTGAATTTAGTTTACGCTCTGCCTCCAAAACTGCATTTATACTATCGATATTGCTATTAAGTAATATTATCTGTTCTTTTTTAGACTGAGCAGTAGCTAAAATATTAATGGCCATTGAGACCAATATAAGCGTAATTTTTTTAGACATATTTTATAAATTAACTTGTGTTTTAATCTTTTATGCACCTTACAGATAATCCCTCACCCTTCAAGAAAATATCCTTGTAAACATTTCCATTCACATATGTCAAATTACAACTAAACGCGTCTTCTATTTCGCTTTCCGTTGCAGTCCAAAAGATGGCAAATTGACCTAGAAAATTAAATGTCCCATTTTCACCGCAATAACTACCTGGCAAACCAGAAAAACCACTATTATTTGTTCCATTTCCATTATTTTTCCAACCATTTTTAGCCTTCATTTTTGTTCCAGCTATATCCATTCCCCCTAAATACGTAACTAAACTATCCCATTCCGCACTACTTGGAATATGCCAACCTTCAGGAGCCAAACCTCTTGGGTCGTTGACTGCATACCAATTGTAAAGCTTTCCATATTGTCTTCCATTTTTTGAATTATAATTATAATAGCACCATGCTGGCTGTGCATTTTCTCTGGCTTTTAACCAATCTTCTGAGTTTTTTGATTCAGGAATAGTATCACCATTACGGAATTTATCTACAGATAGATTTTCGGCAAACCAAATTTGATTTCTTACCGAAAATGTTTTATAGAATTTACCATTAGTATCTCTAACTTGCGCATGAGACATTTGAAAAAAAGTCAATATACTTATCAAGGAAATAATTGTTTTCATATTTCAAATTTAAAACATTTGAAAATTTGACACATCAAATCATCTTTTGGCAGAAACAAATGAAATTAAAAAAGAAATTGACACATAAATTTTTTTCAAAAATATTAAACGCAGTCACATGCAAATTTTAATCTCATCTTGAAATCATCTAAAATCAATCTAGACTAAAATTCTTTTGATTCCTTTTAATGATTTGAAAAACTATTTTAATCTAGAAAGATGGACAAGACAATTGTTTGAAGGTTTGAGGTTTTTTATGACATTTTAAGTTTAATCCTAAAGAAATTTCGTGTGAGCCTCTCGTAACTACGTTGTTCAATTTAGAAACGGTGACATCATAACTGTATCCTAATCTAAATTTACCAGTGTTCAATCCAATCGTGAGAATAAAAGCATCTTTATTCCTGTACCATGCACCGGCATTGAATACACCGTATTTAAAATAGGTCCCGATGTTCAATTCCTGAAAACCATTTTGAAATTGATAAATAATATTAGGCATTATGCTAGTTGTAGCAGAATAACGAGAACGCTTACCCAAAAGAATCTCAGCACCCATATGCGCTGTTAAGCGAAGGGGGAGTCGTGATTCACCAATAATCATAGATTCATTAGGTTCATTTAAATGATGCCCCGCCACGCCCACAAAAAAGTTTTTATTAAAAAGCACCATCCCGCCTGAGGCATCAAAGAAACCGCGAGACCCCCCCCGAGGAACATCACCTGTAGAGTATATGAATCCCCTCCTAGGATCAATCATATCCCCAAAAGTAAGTTTATCCCAATCTAAAAACTTCTGGTACCATGCCGCTCTAAATCCAACAAATAATTTCCATTTCCTAGATAACTTTCCATGATAAGAATAAATTAATCCTAACATGGACGTATTAATTGTTCCTTTACCTTGTTGGTCATGAGTTGCAAGGACACCAAATCCACCTGAAATGTTTTTAAAATAACTATCATAGGATACGCTGTATGTAACGTAATTAGCCGATAAATTTGGCCATTCATTGCGGTAATTAGAAGCGAATCTAGAACAGCCATAGGAGCCAGCCAAAGCAGGATTCAGATACAATGGATTTGCATAGAACTGGGTGAATGTAGGATCTTGTGCTGAAGAAAACAAGCCTAAGCAACAAAATAGAATGAGTGTAAATAGTTTTTTCATAGTCATTTAAGTAATAATCTTTGTCCCATTCGACAAGGGTTAGAAGTAAATCGCATAGTTAATTGATGCGACCAAACGGATTTATTAAGTAGCGCCGATTTTGTATAATCAGCATTGTAAGTAATCATGAAGTGTTTAAATTTCAAACCAAGAGATGCAGCAGGTTCGTAAATTGATGACATTGCTGCTCCAACTGTAAACCAATGATAACGGTAGGTTGCACCAGCCCAGAATTCTTTCAAATCACCAAACTCGTGATATACGACATAAGGAGAGATCGCCATAGTACGTTTTTTAGATTCATAATCAGTACCAATTGTAGCAATAAACTCCCTTGGCGCTTTTCTTGGGTTTAACAAATCTGTAGAATAAATATTGTCGTAGTGTTCTAAGAGATTATCGGCTTGAACACCAATAAAAAACCACTTTGAATTGAGCATTAATCCAGCACCTAAATCTCTGTACCATAAAGTTCTACCAATTGGCTCAGAACCGTCAGAATAATATTCATGCAAAGATCCTCTATCGTATTCAATTAATGAGCCTGTTTCTATTAAATCCGATTTCAATTGTTTAGTTCCCATTTTAAATCTTATTGAAGGTTCCAAAACAAAATTTGGGGCAATAGAGAATTTGGGTGAATAGGTAAAGGTTGCATTGTAATTTTGGATCCCTCCGTTTCCATAGTAACTATGATTCATTTGGAAACCAAAACCACCCCTTAGCGCATAGGCATATGCATCCAATGAAATTTGATTTATAAATTGCTGGTTCATACTTCCCAACCATTGAGCCCTAGAGGTGGTTTGAACTCGCGTAGATAGTAAAGTACCGACAGCTCCAAAATTAATATCCATTGCCTGCATTCCTGGAACGTGGTATATCGGATCTTTTAAATTCTTTAAAGCAACTGGGTTATCCAACATTTTCTTTACTGAACGGATCGTTTTACGAAACTTTGATGAAAAGGACAGATTGAATGAAAAGTGTTTGACATTTTGATCATCTACTTCTACTGTTTCGTTATCTTCAATTTTCGATTCATGAGTGATAAAAATTCTTTTATTAGATAATCCACTCGTCTTATTAAAACGGAACGTTTTCCCTTTAGTTGTATTTTTATAAAGACATGAGGCATGACGAAGCGAACCTAAAAAATTAAATGTAGGAGAACCGATAGATTTATCATTAATAAATTCTTGCGTACTTATGTTTTGATTCACTGCAAAGGATAAATGTTCTGTAGATTGAGTGTTAAGAAAATTAATATTCAATTCTTTAACAGAATTTCTGAAATCGTAATTTTTAGTATTCAATCCATTTGTATTTTGACTACTATTCTTGAGGGTTTCAGCACTATTATGGCGATTACTTGTTATTTTGGCTTTATTATCAACAGCTAAATTCTCCTTTGCGCCTGTAGAATTGACTTTTTCTTTAGTTGGCATCATCCAAAAAGTAAAAACCAATAGTCCAGCAATACTCAAGGCAGAAGTGAAAAAGTATAAAATAACTGGCCTTTTCTTCTCCAATTTGTTTTTATGAGGATATTCCACTAAAATTGGATCAAGTTGAGAAAGTTCCCACATGTCCTTATCAATATCCAATTCAGGATGCTGCAAAAGAAATGCATCTAATTGAGCTTCTTGTTCAGGGCTTAGATTACCCTCCATGCGCTCAAATAACCAACGATCTATATTAGAAAATGATGGATTACTCATACCAGTTCAACCAAACCTTTTAACTGTCTTTTAATTTTATTTCTTGCACGAAAGAGGTAAACTTTGACCTGTGAATCGGTGATTGCTAAAATCTTACCAATTTCTTCGTAGGAATACCCCTCCAAATCTCTAAGCAAAATAATACTCTTTTGAATTGGAGGAAGTATATTCACCGCTCTTTCTACCACTTCTTTAGACTCAAAGATATTTATTGATTTGGGAGCAATTTCAGGTAATTTTCCCTCACCGATTAATTGTAATCTTTGTTTCTTACGGATTAAGTTTAACATGGCGTTGTGCGCACATGTGAACATCCAAGATTTGGCTTTCTCGAAATCAATGTTTCTACGATGAATCCAAAGTTTTTCAAAAACATCTTGTACAATATCCTGCGCATCCTCTTCATTACGAAGAAAATTTAATGCATAACAGTATAATTTATCACTGTGCTGCTGAATTACGCTATTGTACTCTTGTCTTCTCAATTTCTGCCGTTGCAATTACAGTTAAAACAATTTGTGAACTTTAAAAGTTACACCCGCTTTTTTTTAAAACGGGATTGAATCGCTAAAAGTAGCTTTCATTTATCAAATACTAGAAACTATCGAATATTTATGCTAAATTAATTAACAAATTGAGGTGTTCAACGAACAAAAAAATAATCAAATCAATCTTTTACATGGGAATTGGATTAAAATAAGTTATTGTATTATTTTTACGGCTACTGAAATCATTAATCAAGTTCAATGCAGCAGCCCTCGAGATTATTTGAAATTCCTTATTATCAGCTCGAAAAATATCCAAACGAGAAAATGTTTGTCACCAAGGTTGATGGAAATTGGCATCCAACTTCAACCTCAGATTTCTTAAAAGAAATCAAGCTGATGTCCAAAGGTTTAATTAATTTAAACATTGAGCCGGGTGACAGAATCGGATTAGTATCGCATAACAGAATAGAATGGAACATCATCGATATAGCCACTCAACAAATTGGGGCAATCCTGGTACCTTTGTATCCAAACATTTCTGAAAGTGATTATAAATATATTCTCAATGATGCAAAAGTAAAGTTCTGTTTTGTAGGATCTGAGGAGCTGGCTTTCAAAATCAAGAATATTAAAAATGAAATCCCTTCACTCATAGAAATTTACAGTTTCGATGAATTGGAAAATATCAGCCATTGGAAAACCATTCAGAAAAATTCTGAAACAATTGAGGATCAAGAAATTGAAAATAGAAAAACGGCAATAAAAAGTGAAGACCTTGCAACCATTATTTATACATCTGGCACAACTGGAAATCCGAAAGGAGTGATGCTGAGTCATTCCAATTTGCTATCAAATGTTTTTGCTTGTATTGAACCAATTCCAGCTGATGAGTATTCAAGGGTTTTGACATTTTTACCTGTATGTCATGTATATGAAAGAATGTTGCACTATCTATACATGTATTTAGGATGTTCGATCCATTTCGCGGAGTCGATGGAAACCATTGGTGAGAATATTCGGGAGGTAAAGCCTCATGTATTTACTGCAGTTCCACGATTAATAGAAAAGGTTTATGATCGAATAATTGCTAAGGGAGAGGAGCTGAAAGGAGTTAAAAGAAAATTATTTTTCTGGGCGGTAAGTATAGCTGAAGATTATGAATCAACTGGTAAGGGTTTAACTTATCAACTTAAATTAGCACTAGCCAGAAAACTCATTTTTTCTAAATGGAAGGATGCTCTAGGAGGGGAAGTCAGGGCAATTGCATCAGGAAGTGCCGCATTACAACCAAGATTAGCTCGCATTTTTCTTGCAGCAGGAATACCAATTTTAGAGGGGTATGGTTTAACCGAAACTTCTCCCGTTGTAACGGTGAATAATTTCAAAAACGGAATACGTATCGGAAGCGTAGGAAATTTAATTGACAACGTTCAGGTTAAAATTGCAGTTGATGGTGAAATCTTGGTAAAAGGTCCTAATGTCATGATGGGCTACTATAATTTACCTGACGAAACTGCTGAAGTAATAAATGAAGACGGTTGGTTTTGTACAGGTGATATCGGTAGATTCGAAAATAATTACCTTATAATTACTGATAGAAAAAAAGAAATTTTCAAAACTTCAGGGGGTAAGTACATCGTGCCACAAATGATTGAAAATAAACTAAAAGCCTCACGATACATAGAGCAAGTAATGGTAATCGGGGAAGGGGAAAAATTCCCGGCTGCATTCTTAGTGCCAAATTTTACTGCAATAAAAGATTGGTTGACCAATAATGGTTACTCTGCCAATTTTTCTTCAAATGAACTTATAAATAATGAATATTTGAAAGGGTTATTTCAAGGTGAAGTTGACCAAATCAATAAAGAACTTGGGAATTGGGAGCAAATAAAGAAATTTGTAATACTCCCTAAAGAATTTACCGTTGAGGGGGATGAACTCACGCCTACATTGAAGTTGAAAAGAAAAAAGATATTGGCAAAATATATAACTGAATATAAAGAAATTTACAATTAATTCAGGCAATTTTACCCCAATTTGGCTTTGATTTTAATACCTTGATGAGTTGCGTTTTCAAGATCGAATGTTGATTTTTTTCAAGTGATGGATCCTCTGTTAACACTTTTTTAGCTGCATCTCTTGCTAATGCTACCAATTCACCATCCTTTGATAAATCTGCTATTTTTAAGTTTAGTAAACCACTTTGTTGTGTGCCTAATAAATCTCCGGGGCCCCTCAACTGCAAATCTACTTCTGCAATTTCAAATCCATCATTGGTTTTAACCATAGTTTCCAGCCGTTTCAAACTTTCCTTCGATAGCTTGTCACCGGTCATTAAAATACAGTAGGATTGCTCTGCACCTCTGCCTACCCTACCCCTTAATTGATGCAGTTGAGAAAGACCAAATCTTTCGGCACTTTCAATAATCATTACACTCGCATTAGGAACATTCACACCTACCTCTATGACAGTTGTAGCAACCATAATATTGGTTTCACCTTTCACAAAACGTTGCATTTCAAAATCTTTCTCTTCTGGTTTCATTTTTCCATGAATCATGCTCACTTTGAAATCCGGCAATGGAAACGACCTCGAAATTGCTTCAAATCCACTCATCAGGTTATTTAAATCCAATGTTTCGGATTCATTAATAAGTGGATAAACAATATAAATTTGTCTTCCTTTTTTTATTTCATCTCTCATAAAACCAAAAACCCTAAGCCTATGGCTTTCATAGCGATGCACGGTAGTTATGGGTTTTCTTCCAGGAGGCAATTCATCGATTACAGACACATCCAAATCACCATAAAAAGTCATAGCAAGTGTCCTGGGAATTGGAGTAGCAGTCATTACTAATACATGAGGTTCAATACTATTTTTTCTTCTCATTGTAGCCCTTTGTGCTACACCAAATCGGTGCTGTTCATCTATAACAACGAGGCCAAGGTTCGCAAATTGAACGGTTTCTTCTAGCAATGCATGTGTACCTACTAACAATTGTAGTGTACCATTTTCGAGTGATTGGTGCAATTCCACACGGTCTTTTTTCTTCGTTGATCCAGTAAGTAAATCCACCTTGATAGGCAAATCTTTAACAAAAGACTGAATCGAAAGAAAATGTTGATTGGCCAATATCTCGGTCGGAGCAATAATAGCAGCTTGGTAACCATTTCCAATAGCCATTAACATAGTTAAAAGCGCTACCAAGGTTTTACCACTGCCAACATCACCTTGAAGCAATCTGTTCATGTGTTGGCCTTTTAAAAAATCTTTTCGTATTTCTTTGAGTACCCTTTTTTGAGCTTCAGTTAATGGAAATGGAAGATGATTTTCGTAGAAATCAAGAAAAAAACTACCTGTTTCAGCGAAAACGAAACCTTTACCTTTTTGCATGCCGATTTGCTTTCTTATTAATAATTCCATTTGCAAATAAAAAAGCTCTTCAAATTTTAAGCGAAATCTTGCTTGCTGAAAGTCTTGAGGAGTATTGGGAAGGTGGACATGGTATAACGCTGTTTCTAAGGAAACCAAACGATATTCATGGGTGAGGTATGCAGGTAAAGATTCAGGGATTTTACTTTTAATTTGTTTAACCAGTTGTGCCGTCAATTTTTCTATGCCTCTAGAATGCAAACCTTTGGCCATTAACTTTTCCGTTGAGGAATAAACAGGTTGCAAACCGGATTTTTGAGAAACTTCTCTAATTGGTGTCAATTCTGGGTGTGGTACATGCCAATTGTTTCCGAATAATTTTGCTTTACCATAAATTTGGTATTCCTCTCCTATTTTTAGCAGTGGTTTAATCCATTTTGCACCTTGAAACCAAATTAAATCTATCACTCCGGTTTCATCCTGAAATTTGGCTATTAGTTTTTTTTGCCTTCCAACATTAGATTCAGAAACTTGAACGATTCTTCCTTTTATTTGAATACTGTTTTCTACAAACGCTAAATCTCTAATTTGATGGTATTGAGAACGGTCAACATAACGGAAAGGAAAATAATACAGTAAATCTTTAAAGGATAAAATACCAATTTCTTGTCGAAGCAATTCAGCTCTTTGAGGACCAACACCTTTTAAAAATTCTATTGGAGTCTCTAAAAAATCGTTCACAATTCAAAAATAATTTGGTTGAATTTATTGAATAAAAGCCATTCAAATTTAAGGAATACAGCTCATGCATTCAGTAATTCTTGTATACTCAAAAGAATCAAAATCTACAAATAAAAGAACCAATAAATATGCATCTTCTATTACAAAATGTGCAATTAGCTTATGGTATTATTTTACTTTGTTAAATTTATCAATTCCGCTCCTCAAGAATTGATAATATGAATCAATATTGGAGTCATACCCTCTCGGTTCTGTCAGGTCATTCCCATTAGCATCTTGAATTATGTATAAAGGTTGAGATAACTGTCCATATTTTTTAATTTGATATTCGGACCATTTATTACCTATATTTTTCATCACACCATTTAGTTCTGAAGAATAAACTTGTTCAGATTCAGGCAATGATTCTTTATCATCACAATAAAGTGAAATTATTACTATTTCCTCCTGCAAAATTGGTCTGATTTTATCATTCGTCCAAACCATATTTTCTGTTTTACGACAATTTGCACAAGAATACCCTGTAAAATCAATTAAAACAGGTTTTTTAACCAAACTGGCGTATTCTCTTCCTTTTTCTAAATCATGAAATACTAATATTGAGCCATCTGAGACTTCATGCATGTCATTCCTAAATTTTGCCACAATTGTATCCTCTTTAATATTAAATTGCTTATTAAAAGCATAATGAAGAGAAGTAACTTTTCTTTCTAATTCAGGATTTGTCTTTATGTATCTAAAATTATTACTTTCAGAATGGGAAGTGTCTGGTCCTATACCATCGATCATATAAAGTGGTGCACCCCACATACCTGGAAGTAAATATATTGCGAATGAAATCGATGTCAATGCAAACATAAAACGTGTTACGCTCAAATATTCTAACGGTGAATCATGAGCAAATCGAATTTTTCCGAGAAGATATAAACCCATAATTGCGAATACTGCTACCCAGATAGCCACAAAAATTTCCCTTGTCAAAATATCCCAATGATAGGCCAAATCTACCATACTCAAGAATTTTAGAGACATAGCAATTTCGAGCAATCCAAATACTACCTTGACACTATTTAACCAACCGCCGGATTGAGGTAAAGAATTCATTGCACTTGGAAATATTGCCAATAAGGTAAAGGGTAAAGCTAACCCAGCTGAAACACCTCCCATTACAATTGCCGGAGCCAATATAGAACCTGAAGAAATTGCCTGAACTAATGCAGTTCCTACAATTGGACCAGTACACGAAAAAGACACTAATACAAGAGTAAATGCCATGAAAAAAATACCTAAAAACCCACCTTTGTCTGCTTTGGCATCAGCCTTATTTACCCAAGATGAGGGCATTTTAATTTCAAACGCTCCTAAAAAGGAAAACGCAAACAGAATAAAAATGGCGAAGAAAATAAGATTTAAAGTAGCACTAGTTGAAAATTCATAAACTGTTGCTGAACTTCCTGTAAGAACTGTAACTAAAATTCCAACTGTTACATAGATAAAAATTATCGATAAACCATAAAAAATGGCATTAAAAATTCCTTTTTTTCTTCCACCCGATTGCTTGGTAAAAAATGTTACAGTCATTGGAATCATAGGAAAAACACATGGAGTAAAAAGCGCCGCGAATCCAAAAGCAAAACCAGTAAAAAACATAATCCAAAGATTAACATCTGCATTATTTTCTTGGTTTACAGCAGGGAATACCTCCTTTTGTTTGACTTTAACTTTTGTTGTTTTAGTTAGTTCCTTGCTTTTCAAAGTGTCTTTTTCGGAGGATTTGTCAGTAGTTGTATCAGCAGTACTTACTGCAGTTGATGCTTCTAATTTGTTAAATCCTTCCACTTTCACTGTTGCGGTTTGATCTGGAGGAAAGATACAACCCTTTTCATCACATATTTGGAATGAATAGTCGAAACTGATGGTAAAGGGTTTGTTACTTAAAACCTTAATTTTCTGTTTAAAAACAGCCTTATTTTCGAAATAAAGAGAGGTGCCTAAATCATCTTTAACAGTCTCTGGCTTAATACCATCTTGTAATTTTCCTACGGTGGAAAAATCCTTGGACTTTTTAAAAATAAAATTTGTTGGATGTCCCGTGTAATCCGCCTTTTGAGGATCGTGATTCACTGAAAATATATGCCAATGGGCCTTTAATTTGGCAGTTCCTATTATGAATGCATGATTTTCATCAATTTTTTCAACTTTAAAAGTCCACTGAATCTTTTTTGTCCAATCATTTTCTTGATTGGGCATATTGAGTTGAGCGACAGATTTATTTGTTAAACCTATAAAAAGCAAGGATAAAATAAAGAGGCTAAAGGATTTCAAACTATTCATAATTTATTTCTTTAATTCAATGGTTAGGTATTCTTCGGTTGGTGGCATACACATTACTGCGTTGCATACCATGTATCTTACGGTAAGACCAATTGTGGTATTTTTTATCAAATCAATTTGTTGTTTGAATTGAACTTTTCCCGAAAAAAACATCAATTCTGTTTCAAATGTATGGTCATACTCTACTATAGGTTTCGGCTCAATAACTTTCCCTAGGTAATTTAGATCTTTGCTTTCATCAAATGAAAAAGAAGTAGGTACTGGTCCTGCTTCGGGAGCTATGTACTGACTGTATAAATGCCAACCCTTTTCAATTACAGCATTGATAAGAATACATGAACTATCACTCGCGTAATCCAAACTCCATTGAACTCTTTTTTGTGCTTGAGTATGAAATTGGATGGTTAGAAATAAAATGAAAACTATACCTCTTAACATGTGTTGAATTTAAACAAATATAAGCAATTTAGGCTTTAACCATTATCTATTATTCATTTTAAAATTGGAATCCTATCCGTTTAAAATAGAATTTCCTCAATGTTTGAAATTGGTATCCAAACACCACCTTTCAAACAAATGAACTTAGTTCCTGAAGCCCAAATTGTTGTATTTACTTTAAAAAGTCCTTGGTCAGCTTGAAAGACAATAATTACCTTTCCTTTCAATGAATTTCCAAGCTGCGTAGCTTTTTGAATGTTATCAATTGTATCTGGTTGCTGATTTTCAGCCTTTGTTTTCAGAAAAGTCAATTTACTAACCTCTTCTTTTTCAATATTTTCAGCTCGCAAATATGGGTTCATATACCGATTTTAACCAAATTTATAAAAAACCAGTAATAAATAGAAAAAATAACATGAGAGAAGTTAAAAAGGCATCCTTGGCAATGCAGTAACGTTTTGATCAGCGTGTAATCCCCTGTCATACATGAACTTTCCAGTTATTGCAATCATCGCTGCGTTGTCAGTACAATACTCGAACTTTGGAATAAAAATTTTCCAGTTTTTTTGCGTGCCTAAATCCATAATGGCATTGCGTAAACCGCTATTTGCTGAAACCCCACCCGCAATTGCAATTTGATTTATTTTAAAATCAGTTGCTGCTTTCGTTATTTTCTTCAATAAAATCTCAATAATTGATTGTTGAATTGAAGCACACAAATCATTCAAATGGGTTTCAATAAAGGAAGGATTTATTTCTTGTTGTTTTTGTAAAAAATAGAGTATGGAAGTTTTTAAACCGCTGAAGCTGTAGTCATAACTGCCAATATTAGGTTTTGCAAAAGAAAAGGCAAATGGATTACCTTCTTTGGCAAATTTATCAATCAATGGCCCTCCTGGATATGGGAAGCCTAATAATTTCGCTGATTTATCAAAAGCTTCACCTGCAGCATCGTCAATAGTTGAACCAATAACTTTTAGTTTTAAATAATCCTCAACCAAAACGATTTGCGTATGTCCTCCTGAAACTGTTAAACAAAGAAAAGGAAAGTCCGGCTTGCCCTTATTTTCATCATCTATGAAATGAGCCAAAACATGTCCAACCATATGATTCACCTCAATAAGCGGAATATCCATGGAAAGCGCAAAAGCCTTGGCAAAAGAGGTGCCAACAAGCAAGGACCCCATCAATCCAGGACCTCTTGTAAAGGCTACTGCATCTATATCTTTTTTAGAAATTCCAGCTTTTTTAATTGCGGTATCAACAACAGGAATGATGTTCTGTTGATGAACTCTACTCGCCAATTCAGGAACAACACCTCCATAGTCTTGATGGACTTTTTGACCAGCTATTACATTGGACAAAATACGCGTATTGAACGATACCGCAGCAGAAGTATCATCGCATGAAGACTCAATACCTAAAATGATTGTATCTTTTTGACGCAAGATTGATTAAATTTGTATTGGAATGACAAAAATATTCAAAATTCTTGGACGGCTCACCGGTATTTCCATCGAATGGATTCTAATATTTTTTATCGCCTTTGCTTTTCTCATACGTACGAGTTATGTACAGACTTATTTGGCACAAAAATTAGCCAGTTACCTATCAAAAGAACTCAATACTACCATAAAAATTGATAGAGTTTCTATCATTTTCTTCGATAGAGTTGCCTTGGATGGTGTTTTAATTTTGGATCAAAAAGCAGACACACTTTTAGCAGTTAATACCGTTTATGCCAATATTGATGACTATAACCTCAAAGAAAATTACTTTCACATAAGCCGAATGGAATTGGACAAGGGTGTGTCTCACATCAACAAGTCGAAACAAGATGGCCAATTCAATTTTCAATTTTTAATAGATTATTTCAAGTCAGATGAACCAAAGCCTGAAAGCCCTCCAATTAAACTTCAATTGGATGTTTTAGCACTTAATGAGCTTTCTGTTCACTATGACGATTACCAGGTTGATCCTTTGACTTATGGTTTGGATTATGCCCATTTGGATTTTCAAAAAATGAGAGTAGAGGTTAGTGATTATTCTTTAAATGACAATGCTTTTTCACTTCAATTAAAAAATTTCAGTGCAAAAGAAAAATGTGGATTACAGATATTAAATCTTACCAGTCATATTTCTGTGTCTCCAAAAGGCATTCAACTCGATGAAACAACCATAAAAACGCCTTTAAGTAAGATTTATTCTCCAAAATTTCATTTGAATACTCAGACATTCGATGATTTCAAACATTTTGACGACAACGTAATCTTTGATGCAGAATTAAATGAGTCGTCTGTATCATTAAAAGACGTCTCATACTTTGTTCCAACATTGGAGGGTATGGATCAAAAAATTATTATAAATGCCGAGCTGAAGAAAAATTTAAAAAAGCTTGCCATAAACAATTTACACATAGAAACTGGAGAGGTAACTGAAATAGAAGGTTCATTCAATCTTCCTGATTTTGAAGACCTGGAAAATTCAGTTCGGCAACAAAAAATTGAATTTGCCTATCTATCAGTTGAAGATTTGAAAAAAATAAAATTACCCAAGACGTCAAAAGCTTCCTATCTTGAAACGAATGAGCTTATTGAAAAACTTGCATTTCTTAAAATTGAAAATTTCTTATTCACAGGTACAACGAAGGAGTTCAACATGAAATCAGATTTGATCCGAACAGCTCAAGGCTCTGCAATCATTAAAGACGGTCTTAGTATAGCCAACGAAAAAGAATCAGGTGAAGTGTCTTTTACACCAAACAACCCGAATAGTCCAATGCTTCAATTGCAACAAGTGAACCTGAAAGCATTAACCGGGTCGCCATCTCTTGGATCATTGGATGGATGGATTACATTAAAAGGCAAAACATACAGCAATGGCAATGTTGATTTAGAAAATATTTCAGGAAACATAAAGCGATTGGATCTCTTATCCTACGCGTACCAAAATATTTCTATTGAAAATTCAAGTTTTATAGGGCAAATATTTTCTGGAAAAATAAACATCAATGATCCCAATTTAAAATTAACTTATGCGGGAAATGTTGATCTGAAAAAAGAGAAATTATCTAATTGTAAAATTAATATAGAAAAGGCGCAACTGGGTGCCCTTCATTTTACTAGTATCCTTAACAGTAGTCTGAGTGCAAATCTCAAAATAAACACAACAGGTTTTGACCCAAAGAAAATAACTGGCAAAATTGAAAGCCAAAATTTCACTTATAGGGAAGGTTCTAAATCATTTAAAGATGACAGTCTATCGCTAGAGGTTGAGGACATAAAAATTGGTAAAAGTTATGTTCTCAATTCAACCTTGGCGAATATAAGTCTAAACGGAAATGTTAATTTTAATACTATTGGATCAGATTTAATAGCCCAATTCAATAAAGTCTTTCCTTCTGACGTAACAGGTTTATCAAATGCGAAAAAATCAAATTCAACTTTCGTTAATAACTTCAATTACACAATTACTTTAAAAAATATCAATGACTTTCTGGGAATATTTGTTCCAAACTTAAAGATAACAGGACCAACCAACATAGCAGGAAATTATGACGGGATTACTGAAGAATTTAAAATGAAATTACTTTCAGAATCTCTGTTATATAATGACATTTCCTTCCAACAATTGAATTGTAAGCAGGATTTGTTTGCTCAAACGGTATTGGCAGACTATAAAGTGAAAAAACTGAGCGTATCAGACTCCTTAGATTTTTATGATGTACATTTTAATACTAATGGTCAACAGCGAGATTTAGTTTCTTACTTGACTTGGGATACCTTAACCAGTAATGAATCGTTTATTTCTTGGGACACACATTTAGTAGGGAAAAGTAAATTAAATTTTAGACTGAAGCCATCCTATTTAGCCGTGAATAATCAGAGGTGGGATATAAAAAATGAATCAGAAATTGGTATTGAGGTCGACAAACTGATCATCAGTAATTTTGATTTGGAAAGAGGAAAACAATTAATTTCCTTGAAGGGTACCTTATCCAAAAATGTGGATGATGAGTTAATTTATCGCCTGAGAGACGTTGACTTGAACGACTTAGGCAAGTTGTCCGGAGCTCCTGTTAACTTAGGCGGAACAATAAACGGCTGGGGTTCACTTTCGCAATTTTATACCAATCTTACTTATACTGGAGATTTATTTTTAGATAAATTATTTATTGACGGAAAGGAAATAGGAAACATATATGTTGAATCGAATTGGAATAAAATCAGACAAAGTTTAAATTTAGATGGAGACCTCACCTATAGAAATATTAATACATTTCATTTTGAAGGAGATTATTTTACGGAAAGGGAACGGGATAACCTAGAATTTACCTTTGACTTTAATAAAACTGATATCAAATTTGCAAATGCATTTTTAGAATACACAGGAATATCGGATCTTAAAGGATTTATATCAGGGAAACTTGATCTGAAAGGTACACCAAAAGAACCTGTAATTGATGGACAATTGGCATTGAGTAGCGGAAATGCTAAAATTGACATGTTAGGGGTTAAAGTCGGTATGGAAGGCTTAATTACAGCCAACAAAAATGGCTTTTTTATAAAGCACATGAATCTTTCGGATGAATTGAACGGTACAGGTATTATGTCAGCAAAAGTTGAACATAATTATTTCAGCAATTGGCGTTACCAAATGGATATTGATCTTGCGCCGGCTATTTTTTCTTTAATTCCAGGTACAAGCGACCGGTTTCTAATCATGAATACGAAGTATAAAGAAGGTGACCTTTATTACGGAACAGCATTCGTGACTGGTAAAGCTACAATTAGTAGCAAAGGACAACGAAATGTTATTCAAGCCGACCTAACTACTAAAAAAGGATCTTTGATTAATTTTCCTATGTACGGAAGAGCCGATATTAAAGAAGATCAAAGCTTTTTAATTTTCGGAAAGAATTTGGTCAATACAATTTCTTACCTTGAAGATATTGCAAAAAATAAAGAAAGTAGCCTTGAGATGGATTTAGATTTTAACATCACCCCTGAGGCAAAAATGAAAATCATCTTTAATGACCAAACTGGAGATGAAATAAATGCCTCTGGGAATGGTGATATAAGTCTAAAAATTAATACATTAGGTGATCTTACCATGAATGGAACCTATACCATCAAGGATGGGAAATACAATTTCGCGATGGGGCCAGTTATAAAGCAAGAATTTGTTATTGAAGAAGGTGGAACGATCGCATGGAAAGGAAATCCCATCGGAGCGACCTTAGACGTAAAAACACGAATTGATGTTACGGCAAATATAGCTGAACTTGCTCCTGAGGAATTAAGTGGTGGCGGAAATGTTAACAAACAAAAAGTAAATTGTTACCTTATACTTTCTGACTTATTAATCAAACCAAGAATTGATTTCGATATTAAATTACCTAAAGGTAACGAAACCGGAAAAGCTTTAATAGGCAGAATTACGAGTGATCCAACAGAATTGAACCGGCAATTTATTTCTTTATTAGTATGGAAAAGATTTCAACCGCTAATTGGAACAGCTGCTGGCGGAAGTTCGGCTGCCTATGACTTGGTCTCTAATCAATTAAATTCCTTGCTTTCTCAAATATCCAATGATTATAGAATGGGGGTTAATCTAGATAAAGATGAAATTACCAAAGAAAGTACTTATGAATTTGGATTGTCTAAAGGATTTTTAGATAACAGGTTAATTGTAAGTGGTAGCTTCGGCGTAGAAAGTAATACCAATGGATCTAACAATCAAAACGCACTAATCGGTGATGTAAACATTGAATATTTACTCAGTGAAAGTGGAAATGTGAGGGTCAACGTCTTCAATGAATCTAATGACAACTCAATTATTCAGGATAAAAACCTTGGTCTGTTTACCCAAGGTGCAGGTTTAAGTTACCAAGAGGAATTTGATCATTTCGATAATTTTAAACTTGCCCAATACTTTTTGGATATTTTCCGCAAAAAAGGAAGAAAAAAGTACCCAATTAAAAAGAAAAGACAACAAACGCCTGTTCCTAAACAATCTGAAACACCCATTGGAAGGTACTTTATTCTTAATGAAGAAAACTTAGGTTCATAAAAAAAATATCGGGTAGAATTGAAAATTAAACACAGAAAATAATCCTGGGAGATGAAAAAAGTTTTAATAGCTAATAGAGGCGAAATCGCAAGAAGGGTAATTCGCACTTTAAAAAAAATGAACATTTCAAGTGTTGCTATTTATTCTGATGCAGATCGATTTGCTCCACATGTTTTGGAGGCAGATGAGGCTGTTTATATAGGTGAGAGTCCTTCCTCTGAAAGCTACCTCAAACAAGATGATATTATTCGCAATTGCAAAGAACTTGGTGTTGATGGGATTCATCCTGGTTATGGATTCCTATCTGAAAATGCAACTTTTGCACGAAAAGTTAGAGAAGCAGGAATTACGTTAATTGGACCATCACCTGAATCTATGGAAATTATGGGTGATAAATTAAGTGCAAAACAAGCCGTAAAATCCTACAACGTTCCGCTGGTACCAGGAATAGATTCCGCAATAAGTGATGTCAATGAAGCGATACAAATTGCAGAAAAAGTTGGTTATCCGGTACTAATAAAAGCATCTGCCGGAGGAGGAGGAAAAGGAATGCGATTGGTTTATTCTTCGGATGAATTTGCCGAACAAATGAAATTAGCCCAAAATGAAGCCCGATCATCGTTTGGTGATGATGCTGTATTTATAGAAAAATTTGTTACCCAGCCCCGACATATTGAAATTCAAGTATTTGCTGATAGTCATGGCAATGTTGTTTATCTTTTTGAAAGAGAATGCTCCATTCAACGACGACATCAAAAGGTAATTGAAGAGGCTCCAAGTGCAATACTCACACCTGAGTTAAGAAAAGCTATGGGTGAAGCAGCAGTTGCAGTTTGTAAGGCATGTAATTATGAAGGTGCAGGTACTGTTGAGTTTTTGTTAGATGGCGACATGAATTTTTACTTTTTAGAAATGAACACGAGACTTCAAGTTGAGCATCCTGTCACTGAGGAAATCACCAATACCGATCTCGTAGAATGGCAAATTCGTGTAGCTCGAGGAGAGCAATTACCAAAATTGCAAGATGAATTGTCCATTAACGGTCATGCCATTGAAGTTCGTGTATACGCTGAGGATAGCGTGAACGGATTTATACCGGACATAGGTAATCTTAGACGATACAGAATTCCAACTGGCGAAAACATTCGAGTAGATGATGCTTTCGTTGAAGGCATGGACATTCCTATATATTACGACCCTATGATTGCAAAATTGGTTGTTTGGGGAAAAACACGTGAAGAAGCAATTCAGAAGACAATAAAAGCCATTGATGATTATCAAATTTCAGGAGTAAAGACAACACTAGACTTTGGGAAATTCGTCCTGCAACATGAGGCTTTCACCTCTGGAAATTTTGATACGAATTTTGTAAAAGCATACTTTAATGATTCAAAAGTCATGTACGAATCCATGACAGCGGAAAAAGAAGCTTTACAACACGGTATAAATCAACTATGGAAAGATTTGAAAAAACGGCATGCGGAAGCTTTTGCATCAATTGAAGTATCTAGCACTTGGAAAACTAAGCGAACGTAATCCAAAAAAACTCATCCATTACTTGAATAAATACTTTATTAACTCTACTTTTACAACGCAAAAAGAAAGATCATGAATTTACACGAATACCAAGGAAAATCAATACTTAAGAGCTACGGAGTAGCAATTCAGGAAGGAATTGTTGTTGATAAAGTTGAAGATGCTGTCGCGGCAGCTAAAAAGTTAACTGAAGAAACCGGTACAAGCTGGTATGTGATTAAAGCGCAAATTCATGCTGGAGGAAGAGGTAAAGGAATAGTAGCGGAGACAGGTTCGAATGGTGTTGTACTTGCTAAAGGAATAGACCAAGTAGAAGAAAAAGTAAGAGGAATTCTTGGTGGGCATTTGGAAACAGCTCAGACTAACGGAAAAGGGAAAAAGGTAAATAAAGTTTTAATTGCTCAAGACGTTTATTACCCAGGAGAATCTCCAACTTCTGAATTCTACATGTCCGTTTTATTAGACAGGGAAAAAGCAAGAAATGTAATTGTTTATTCCACAGAGGGTGGAATGGATATTGAGCATGTTGCTGAACATACTCCGCATTTAATCTACAAGGAATTCATTGACCCACGTGTTGGCTTACAAGGTTTTCAAGCTAGAAAAATAGCCTTTAACCTTGGTTTATCGGGAGAGGCATTTAAGCAGATGACCAAATTTGTAGCTGCATTGTATAAAGCATACGAAGGTATTGACGCTTCAATGTTTGAAATCAATCCAGTGCTCAAAACGTCTGACAATAAAATTATTGCGGTTGACTCAAAAGTTACTTTAGATGGCAATGGATTATACAGACATCCCGATTACGCAGCCATGAGAGATATTACTGAAGAAGATCCGACGGAAGTTGAAGCTGGTGAGGCAGGATTAAATTTCGTTAAACTTGATGGAAACGTTGGATGCATGGTAAATGGAGCCGGATTAGCAATGGCAACAATGGATATTATCAAGTTATCAGGAGGTAATCCAGCAAATTTCTTGGATGTTGGTGGCACAGCGAATGCAGAAAGAGTTGAAAAAGCTTTCCAAATTATTCTCAAAGATCCAAATGTAAAAGCAATTTTGATTAATATTTTTGGTGGAATTGTAAGATGTGACCGTGTGGCACAAGGTGTTGTGGATGCTTATAAAAATATGGGATCTATACCTGTTCCGATAATTGTAAGGTTGCAAGGAACAAATGCAGAGGAAGCTAAAAAACTGATAGACGATTCGGGCTTGAACGTACATTCAGCGGTTTTACTCCAAGAAGCTGCTGACAAGGTAAAAGAAGTGCTAGCTTAAGCTGAACTTATTTCTAAGCGATTTTCAATTTTAGAATAAATCTTGAGCAGTTTTTTGATAAATCTGCTATATTTGCACTCCCAATTTAACAATTGGAAGACCTAAAAAAGGTCCCGTAGCTCAGCTGGATAGAGCAACTGCCTTCTAAGCAGTAGGTCTTTGGTTCGAATCCAAACGGGATCACTCTGATGAAAGCGCTTTCTTTTAGATGGCGCTTTTTTATTTCACGAATCGGAGCTTGCTCAAGCGAGTTGAATAAAAAAGTGACATAAGAACGAAGTGAATAAGCGCATTCATCCACTGCACGTCGATACTATTTGGTTCACGAAGTAAGGTTAGCTCCATGCTTGGAATTAGCCCAAAACTATAAGCGAAAGGAACCTGGTCTTTACATTTTATTATAAAATTGGTTTAACATTTTGGTGTTCTTTTCATGTGAATCCATTATGAAAATAAACTTGCTTGTTCGAATACGGTAGAATCTGAGATCTTAACGGATGGCGAACTTTTGATCCAAGCAGAAAAAGAATTCAATGAATTTCTAAAGAAAATAAAATCGATTTTAATTGAATAAAATAGTCGTGAGATCAAAACCTTTTGGTTCTTTTTAGTGTTTTACAAAAACAAAAGTTCTTCACATGGCAAATTTGGAAAAAATAATAAATGGTTTTATAGATTTTCAATTAACGAACGGAAGGGCTCCGTATTCAGTTCTCGAATTAACCAAAAAGTTAAAAATAACTGAAAAGGCATTTTATGAGCATTTCTCAAGTTTAAGTGCTGTTAGCCAACAGATTCCAATGTCCGACTTAAATGGGGCATTGGAAAGGCTGCATGATGACCCAAATTATCAAGAATTTACTGAAAGAGAGAAGCTGTTGGGTTTATTTTTCACTTTGTTTGAAGAAATGAAAAGCAATCGGTCCTACTATCTTTTCAATTATTCCAAAATTCAAAAAATTGGAGAACAGGCCAACGATTGGAAACCTTTTCTTCATGAATTGGAAGCTCAAGCTGAAGGAATTCTTTCCGATGCGAAAAAGAATGAAGAAATTAAAGATCGTCCTTTTATCGGCGAACACTACTCCAAAGGATTCAAATTGGTATTTACTTATCTTTTCAGGGTTTGGTTAAATGATGATTCTCAAGGATTCACCACTACGGATGCAGCTATTGAGAAATCCATAAATTTAAGTTTTGATTTGTTACAGTCTAACCAGTTTGATTCGCTTCTGGATTTTGGAAGGTTTGCGATTAAAACTAAAGTTTTTTAAATGGAATCTGAACAAAAAACCAAAGCGTTAGATTCTATTCCGATTTCGAAAGTAAAGAGGGCTGCAAAAATTCTTGGTACAGGTGCGAAAGTTGGTGGAAATTATATCAAATATTTCGCAAAAAAAACTTTAAAACCAAGTACCTCAAAAGATAGCCTACATGAAGATAATGCCACTGATATTTATGCTGCCCTTAGTGAAATGAAAGGCAGTGCACTTAAAGTTGCACAAATGATGAGCATGGACAATCAAGTACTGCCGAAGGCTTATCAAGACAAATTTTCTTTGGCTCAATTCAATGCCCCTCCACTTTCATATCCTCTGGTACTGAAAAGCTTTCAACAATATTTTGGTAAGCGTCCGAATGAGATTTTTGATGCGTTTTCGAAAAATGCCATACATGCCGCTAGTATTGGTCAAGTGCATCGTGCTGAAAAAAATGGTCGCTCGTTTGCCGTTAAAATACAATATCCAGGTGTCGCTGATGCCATCTCCTCTGATTTAAAACTGGTTAAGCCATTTGCATCAAAGTTGTTGAATATGAAAGCTTCTGAAATGCAATTGTATATGGATGAAGTGGAATCGAAGCTAATCGAGGAAACAGATTATGAATTGGAATTGAAACGTGCCCTTGAAATTTCGGCTGCGAGCCATGAGATTGAAAATATCCGTTTTCCTGAGTATTATCCTGAATACTCTAATAAGCGAATCATAACAATGGACTGGATGGAGGGAAAGATGTTTCCAGATTTTTTGAAAGCAAATCCTTCACAAGAAATAAGAAACAAAATTGGTCAAGCCATGTGGGATTTTTATTTATTTCAAATGAAAAAACTGAACCGCGTGCATGCAGATCCGCATCCTGGTAATTTTATCATCAATGAAGCTAACGAATTGTGCGTATTAGATTTCGGCTGTATAAAGGAGATCCCACTTGAGTTTTCATCGGCATATTACCAATTATTGAATCCTGAAATTTTAAATGACGAAAGCAGACAATTTGAATTGTACGAACAATTGCAATTGATTAAAAATGATGATACCCCGCAACAAAAGCAATTGCTCCGATCGATGTTTCAACAAAGTATAGGACTACTTGCTCAACCATTCCATGCCGATTCATTTGATTTTGGCAATGATGCCTATTTTACAAAAATCTATGCTATGGGTGATGAAATCGCTAAAAACAAAGAACTGCGTAGAATGAATAATGCCAGGGGTTCTGCTCATGCCATTTATATCATGCGCACCTTTTTTGGTTTATATTCACTTTTAAATCAATTGAAAGCAGAGGTAAAAATGAACTACAAGCTCTATGAAAAATAATATGCCAGTTTAAATCATAAAGGTATAAAAGTGGTTCATCGAGCAATTTCTGAATATAACCGCTGTATCAATGTGATGAGCTCATTTTCCTGAAAGAAAGTGCTTTTTTTACTGAGCTCATGATGGGATTTAATTTTAGTAGATACCAAAATTCTGAAAAAGATACTTTTTAGAATTCAAAATCATTTTCACTTATCTTTCACACAACGCACATATAACCCGCAATCTTTACTTAGAGCCTTATCTGAAGAAATCGGAAAACAATCGCTTTCTAATTCATAAAAGTAGGAGGAATAAAAAGATTCCTCAGTCGCAGTCCACCAAAATACTTGGTAGCCTTTTCCCATATATGATCGATAATACCTCATTCCACCGGGTAAAGCACTAAAATCTGAAGAATTGGTGATTGTTTTACAAATTGGATTATTTTTCCTTTGCTTCCTATTGTAGTTTGGATTTTGTTGCTTCCAAGAAGAAGTATCTTTCAGCATGCAGCAATCATATTTTGCAATAGCATCTTCCTGATAATTAACATTTTCCAACATTAACTTCCATTCCTCATTAGTTGGAATATGCCATCCTTCAGGGGCAAGACCTCTTGGATCGTTTACCGCGTACCAATTATAAATAATTCCAAAGGTATCTCCGTTTGCAGCATTATTATCGTAATAACACCATGCTGGTTTTTCTTCAAAACCGGCAACCTCCCATTGTTTAGCATCTTGAACATAAGGAATAGTATCGCCGTTTCGAAAAGTTTTAACCGTCAGATTCTGCTTCATCCAAATTTGATCACCTATTACGACTTCAAAATTATTTAAACTTGGAGTAATGGTCTGATTTAAGTCCTGCACTTGAGCATTAAAGGTACTTGCAAAGACATTTAAAGTGAGTAGCATTAAAAACTTCATCTTAACAAATTTTTTAATTGGATAAAAGTACAAATTAATTTATAAGTCTATCAATGGCACAACTTTATATTGATGGAATTTAAGATTGTACAAATAATTTGTGAAAGAAAACCTCTCAATCACTGCATGATATTTTTACATTTTTCCAACTTTTTAAAGCAAGCTTTAAGCGGCAGGAGTATGAAATGATCCTGTAATGGGGAGGGATCAAAAGAAAACCCCAACATGCTGCGCTTGTAATGTTTTTTCATTTTTTCCAGCTTTTTAAAGCAAGCTTTAAGCGCTGGCTAAAATAAAAAAACCTCAACTTTCGTTGAGGTTTTCTTTTGTCGGGGCGGCAGGATTCGAACCTGCGACCTCCTGGTCCCAAACCAGGCGCGATGACCGGACTACGCTACGCCCCGAACTTTAGTATTTTTATCGACCGTTTGTCGAAAACGCCTGCAAAAGTAAGAAGATTCTTGGATTTTGCAAACAATTAATTTTTAAAGTAAAGAAGAAAGAATTTCACTTCGTTGCGGAGAGAGCGGGATTAGCTGCGCTGGACTCCACTGCGTTTCGGCTCGAACCCTGCGGCTTCTCATCCCTTCTTCCTTCACTTCGTTGCGGAGAGAGCGGGATTCGAACCCGCGGTACAGTTACCCGTACGTCAGTTTAGCAAACTGGTGGTTTCAGCCACTCACCCATCCCTCCTGTTCAAAGAACTAGGCGGCAAAATTAACAAATCTGACGAATATCTCAATATTATTCAATAAAAAATACTCAATAATTAAAATACTCCTAGAACCCAGGCTTTCATTGTAAAGAGAAAAGCCAACAACACCCACAATAAGTGAAAAGGTTGCTTCAATTTATAAAGACTAAATATAATTGCCAACAGCACAAAAACCAATACTTCAATCAAAGGATTTCCGAATATAGGGTAAAGACATAAGCCAGCAGCACAAAGAAACATCCATAAGTATTTTATCGTGCCAACAATTAATGAAAATGAATTAATTGCCCAACACACTAAACAGATATAAAAAAACAAATGAAAGAAATCGAGAATTGGACTTTCTATCAATTGACCGAGCGCTTGGGAATTCATGAAAAATGTCCAAAAATAAGGTGAAGATAAAAGGAAAAAGAAAGCTGCCAATACAGAATATATTACTTGTGCTGGATCTGAAGAATGGTTCCAAAAAGCAAATTGAATACTGACAGCAAAAAAGATAAATTCGTTTAAAGGAAATGGGTACAAAAACTGACCTTTTTCCAGTAGAATAGTAAAGCCATATATACAAGTGGTTAAAATTGCTAAAAATATAGCCTTTTGATCTTTGCTCATTTTTTATCTGACAAGGCCTTTTCTATGTAATCAAAAGTGGATAATATCTCAGCTTTTCCATCAACTATTGCAACGTTATGTTCAAAATGAGCACTAGGTTTCCCATCCGCAGTAACAATCGTCCACTTATCCTCCAATTGCAATACTTTTTCGGTGCCCATATTAATCATTGGCTCAATAGCAATAGTCAATCCGTTCTGAATTTTTTTACCCCTACCCCTTCTTCCATAATTAGGAACTTGAGGATCTTCGTGTAATGATCTACCTAAGCCGTGTCCTACTAAATCCCTCACAACTCCATAACCATGTTTTTCTGCATGCTGTTGAATTGCCCAACCAATATCTTCAATTCGATTCGCGGTAGTGCATTGCTCAATTCCTAAATAAAGACATTCTTTAGTCACTTGTAATAGTTTCCTTACCTCAGGTTGCACATTCCCAATTTCAAAAGTATAGGCATGGTCACCATAAAATCCTTCTAATATGGCACCACAATCTACTGAAACAATATCACCGTCTTTTAGGGGTCTATCTGTTGGTAAGCCATGAACAACTTGTTCATTAACTGATATAAGCAGTGTACTTGGACAGCCATATAAACCTAAGAAACCTGGAATGGCGTTCTGCGAGCGAATGTATTCTTCTGCCATCTTATCCAAGTACTTTGGTGTGACACCAATTTTAATTTCCGCTGCTACTTTCCCCAAGGTTCTGCTTACAACAAGAGCTGCCTCTCGCATAATATCAATTTCTTCTTTGGTCTTATAAATAATCATTTCTCTATTGAAAATTTTCACGGCCTACAAAGATAAAGGAATTTAAAGTTGAAATAGCACATTGATCAAAAAACAAAAGAGCCCGTTGGAGCTCTTTTTATTCGATTGTTTGTAAAAGGTAAGTGAATGTGTATTAGTAATTAACCCAAACGGGTTAATTCAAATATTTTCTTCCAAAACTAATCATTTAATATGGCACTATTGTTAGTAAAAACAGCTAAAATTTTTGCGGATTTCCGCAAATTTCTGTAAGGTAAAACACTTTTATTTACCATTGAATAATTTAAGTTAACTTTGATCACAATTACCAGTTTTAACCTTTTATGATAATTCACCGTTAAAGTGTACCGCTACTTTCTTCTATTTATTTATTCAATAAATTTATCTTTTGCCCAAAATTTAAAAGATCTAGCTAATAAACAAATTTTAGCGAATGATGAAAAAGTTTTAGAAACGATTCAAAAAATTGAGGCTATAGAAGGTCAAACTAGTGATGTTTTCCTATTAGAGGCAACGTATTTTAGTAAAGTTGGTGATTTTAATAAATCCAATATAAAAGCGTCAAAAGGATTATTATTCAAACCAAATCCAAACAAAACGGAACTAGAAAAAATATTAATGATTAACCATTACCTCTCTGGTAGCCTAGACAGTTGTATTTATTATGGAAATGAAATGCTCAATGGGACGTTACCCGAGGCAGAAATTGCAAAAGCAAGGGTATTATTAGCGAATGCCCATTGGGCACTAGGAAATGAAAAATACGCTGAAGAAGGCTTTAACATAGCAGTTAATTTAAGCAAAAAAATAGGTGATTATTCTAGCTATGCCGCTGCACTAAATGGTTTAGGTTTGATCTATTTTGAATCTAAAAAGAATGATGCCAAAGCACTTAATTTTTTCTTGAATGCAATCAAATATGTTCCTCAAGAACAAGAAATGAATAGAGCCAATTACGAAGTAAATATTTCAGGGGTTTATATTGAACTTAAAAAATTAGATTCTGCCCTATTTTTTTTGAATAGAAGTGAAAAAATAGCTGCTCAATGCAATGATCATGATCTGCTTTTTTCATGTTACGTAAACAAAGGTGTGATTTATTATAGAAAAAAGAAATTGCAACTTTCAGAATTGTACTTAAAAAAAGCAGAAAAAATTGCAAATGACCACATAATTAATTCAACGAAAATTGAAACAGTATACTCGGCACTAAGCGAATTAGCTTACTTAAAGGGCAATTATAAATTAAGTCTAGATTATTTCCAAAAGTATTTTTCTTTGTTTCAAGAGCGAACTAAAGAAGAAAAAAATAAGCGAATAATTCTTCTTCAAGAACAATTTAAAGCATCAGAGAAAAAAAATGAAATTGCCAAACTCAAACTCCAGCAGGAACAGGCTAAATCGGAACAAACAATACTTTTAAACAACTTCTTTAAAATGGAAGTGTTAGTTCTTGCACTAATTCTTTTAATTGTTGTAATCGTATTTTTCAGTTACGTGTATTTTAAAATCCGAAAATCAAAACTGGAAAAATTATCATCAATACAGCGAAGAAAGGCAATAATAGAAGCAATAGAGGATGAAAAATCTAGATTCTCTAGAGAATTACATGACGATATTGGTTCCTCAATAAATTCAGTAAGATTGCATGTGCATAACCTTGCATTAGACAAAATAGAAAAAGATGCTATCAACAATAAATTAATTCAAATAAGTAAAAATGTAAAACGAATATCTAATGATTTAATGCCGATTGTTCTTCAAAAATTAGGTTTAGAATCATCCATACATCAACTCTGTATTGACTTAAATACAAACCTGCACTTGAACATACAATACAGCAACAGTATTTTTTCAGCTTTTGAATTAACATCGCAACAATCACTTACAATCTTTAGAATATTTCAAGAATTAATGAACAACATCATAAAACACTCAAAGGCTAACAAAATTGAGATAATGTATAGTCATAATACTCATAAATTGATTATCTCAATTGTTGATAATGGCATTGGATTTAATCCAAAAGATAGCATTCACTCAAACCCAAATGGACATGGTTTGTTTAATATTGAAAACAGGCTTCAATATTTGAAAACTGAATTAACAGCTGAAATAACCTATGCGAAAAATAAAACGCAAGGAACAGTAACAATTCTAAAACTTGAAAATGAAAAAAGCAATTAAAATAGGTATTGCCGAGGATCAAGAAATTTTCAGAAAAGGGTTGATACTACTCATAAATAGTATTCCTGAATTAAAAGTAATTATTGAGGCGGAAAACGGATTAGAACTATTAAATAAAATTGAGAATCAACCTGTTGATGTTGTAGTTTTAGACTACAGTATGAGCTTACTTAATGGCATTGAAACGTGCATGGAAGTCAAGAAAAAATTTCCTGAGGTAAAAGTCTTGCTTTTATCTAATTACGAAGACATTAACTTGGTTAAATTCGCTGTCAAAAATGGAGCGAATGGCTACCTTAGTAAAGATGATAACTTCGAAGAAATTCCAAATGCCATCCTACATATTTTGGAACATCCATTCTATATGAACAATAGAATGGCAGAAGTATTCGTTGATGCAATTAATTCTAACAATAAAGCATTATTTACGATTAATTCTAACAGTAATAAATTTAATACTACAGAACTAGCCATTTTAGAATTGATGTGTAAGTCTTACAATAACCACCAAATAGCAGAAACATTGCATAAAAGCTTACGAACCATCGAAAAACACAAATCAAACATGTTGGAGAAAGCAAACGTAAATAATAGTTTAGGATTGATAGTTCATGCTATAAAAAACAAAATAGTTAAAATTTAATTTTGTCAGTTTTTAATTCCATTGAAAAATCAAGAATGATGTTTTTTTTGATTTATTATTATTATCTGCATTTAAATGCGGAAGATTTGATCTTTATACAATAGGCACAACTAACATTTTTCAAAAGCAAGCTTACGAAATTTGAATAAATAATATTTTTCGAAGAAAAATCCTTGTAGGTTTACATTTTTATCTTAATTTTGTATCCGCTTTTAACGAAAAGTATACACAATTTTTAAATCTAGCTGTTGTTAGAATCGAAAGATAAAAAATTGGTTTGGTAGTTCAGTTGGTTAGAATACATGCCTGTCACGCATGGGGTCGCGGGTTCGAGTCCCGTCCAGACCGCGAAGTTAAAAGTTTTAAACCCTGTAATTCAACGAGTTACAGGGTTTTGTTTTTTAATGGGGACAACAATGGGGACAATTTAAGACTCCGTTCAGTTAATTTTAATTACAGCCAATTAGAACAGGAATTAATAATAGTTGATGTAAATAAAGAATTCCGCATTTCCCAGACAATCAAATTTTAATAAGATTAAATTTTAATATTTACTGAATGTTAGATGTCTTAGAAAATAAATAATCAAATTGGAGTGGAACTAATTAGTAAATCTAATTTTAGCACCAAATTATCTTCTCAAAAATGACAATTTAATGGTAAAATATTATTTGATTTGTGCAATTCATCTTTTTCGAAAGTGTATCTATATGAATTTTATCGAACGTCATTTAAAAAAATAAATTATTTATGCTAATTATTCAATGATTAATTTTGATAAAGAATTTTAATTAGATAATTCCATTTATATTCGAATATAAACTACATAAACCATTAAACTATTGCATTATGGAAAATCAAGAATTAGACAATCATTTGAAAAATGATGATTCCTTTGATGACGAAATAAAAAATTATTTACTCTCAGCTGCTAAGTGGGCGAAATTTATTGCCATTGCGGGTTTTATTTTTATTGGACTCATTATTTGGAGCTTTTTGAGAACTTATTATCAATTTTTAAATCTTCCAGTTGAAGTTCCTAATGAAATTTATTTAAGAGTTTTTTTAATTTTTGTCATTTTAACCATTATAGTTTATCTACCTACACGCTTTCTTTACAATTTTTCTTCTAATATTCTTCAAAATCACGATACGGCGTTTGAAAGTAATGAATCACTGAAAGAAGGTTTAAAACACCTGAATTATTATTTCACCACAATAGGAATATTAACCATATTGTATAGTTTATATTTTGTATATACATTTTGGCTGAGTCTAAATGTTAATGGTTAATGATGATAATAAATTAAAGGATTTTATTCAGCTTCAAAGATCTAAAGCATTCATAAAAATGTAAACAAATCGATTTTTGAAATCAAAAATACATTTTGATTAAGATCCAAGACAAAATTTTATTCAGACCTCCAGATTAGGTACTCCAATATCTTTGATTCCGTTTCAGCATCAATTTTTGCTTTTACAGCCATTCTCGGAACTATTTCTTTTAGCTCTTCTTGGGTATATTTTTTAGGATCTTTTGCAACATGACATCTGATACAATGATTGGTATGCAAATCACTTCCTTGCGCAATACGATCGTTAGGAAAATTAGGCAATGGTACTGCAACTTCAGTTAACTCTTCTTTAATAAGTTTTGGTGAACAAGAAGCAGAAAAAATAATGAAAACCAATATTAGGTTATTTCTAAACACTTTTAAAGTTTTTCTAAGGTTACTTTTGTTAATCCCTGCTTGACAAAATTCAACTGTTTTGCTGCCCGGAGTGAAAGGTCAATTACACGACTAGAAGTTCCAATCCGATCATTCACCTTTACAATTACTACCGAATCATTGGCTAGATTGGTAACTTTTAACATTGTTCCGAAAGGCAAGGTTTTATGTGCTGCAGTTAAACTGTCCTGCCGAAAAATTTCTCCCGAAGCAGTTTTCCTTCCTTCAAATTTGTTAGCATAGTAACTTGCTGTTCCTTTTTGATAAATCACATTATCAGAAGAACCAACAAAGCATAAAAGTATAATTCCAACTAGAATATGATTCATTTTTAAAAATTTAGGTTGGGAAAATAAAGATTCTATTTGTTTGCACCAAATTTTTAATAACTTTTTAACACTAAATTATACTCACAAGAAAAACCGAAGACATTGATTTTTAACAAATTCAAAAAATAAATACAAGTTATAACCACAAGAAAAAGAACAAATTAGAGCTTTACAATTTTTTTTCCATCAAAAAGTGCTGCAAGACACCAAAAAGTTTATGTGAAGGTGAAATAACACTGTAACCTAATCTTAAATAAAATTCTACTGCATAATCTCTCGCATGCAGAATCATTGAAGAAGATCCATGCTCTTTCGCAGCTATTTCTGTTGCTTGCATGATCTTTCTACCATACCCTTTTCCATGCACAGAATCATCAACGGCAACAAATCGAACTTGCGCTTTTTCATAACCAGAATTGTCTAACCTTGCAACAGCCAATAAGGCGTCATCCATATATAAAGCAAAATGCAAAGCAAAACTATCGCCTTCATCTCGTTCTGTACCTCGAGCTTTCCCTAATGGTTTCCTTAGGATTCTATATCTTAAATCAAAATAGTCTTCCCATTCCTTTTCCGTTTCTGGAGATTTAATCAAGATTCCCATTTGAAAGCAATACTGGTTATTCGTTTTGTTAATTTTTTATCAATCACCTCCTCTCGAATTAATGAAAATGCCTGTTTATCCTCAAATACCTCATCAATTTTCTTCACTTTACCAGCAGGTACCTGTAATAAAATGAATTGATTCAATAAACTATCGGCAGTCCATTTTGTAATTTCATTCTGAAGAATTTCAAATAAAACCGCTCTATTTTTTACCCGATCATAATTCGTAAAAAACCGCAAATCCTCAACAATTGAATTCAATTTCAATATGCTGCATAATTTTCTAAATTGAACATCACTTCCGATAGCAAATGTAATGTAAGCATTATCTTGAGTAGTAAATAATTCGCCATAAGGTGCAATATTCGGATGTAAACTACCTATTCTAGCCGGTACTTGACCTGTCATTAAATAATTCGATGCTTGATTCATCAAACTACATACCGCTGCATCATAAAGAGAAACGGTTACTGTCCTCCCAAGATTATCCTCCATTCTTCTAATAATGGCCAACAATAAACCCTCTTTTAAATGATGGGCCGCCATTACATCAATTAAAGCCACCGGCAATTTTACAGGGCCGCTTCCAGGCGTTCCATTTATCGACATGAATCCAGTTTCTGCCTGCAATATTAAATCGTAAGCAACCCGATCACTATCAGAACCAAAGCCATTAATTTTACCTATAATTAGGCGGGGGTTTGATTCTCGTAATACGGCATCAGACAATCCAAATTTTTCTTCATCACCTTTTTTAAAATTGGTAATTAAAATATCAGCTTGTTGAATTAAATTTCTAAAATCTACATTATGTTCTGGGTCTTTTAAATCAAGTTTAACATACTCTTTTTTAAAATTAACAGAGGAAAAATAAGAGGAAACCGAAGCGGTTTCATCTTCTATAGGTAACTTCCAACTACGGGTAACATCCAAATTATTTGGATTCTCTATTTTTATAACCTTAGCACCTAATTCAGCAAAAAAAGTCGCAACAGAAGGACCTGCGAGCACAGTAGATAAATCAACAACCTTTAAATTACTGAACATGCTCAAAATTAACAAAACAAATATTATCTATAAACTTTTAATCAATCGGAAACCAAGAATGAAAATGACTTTTTAATTCCATACTATAAATTAATATATTCACAATGAATTCTATAGTCATTGGAAAAAGTGCAATTCTTCAAATCACTCTGCTCCAAAAAACTATTTTGGGTTAACGGAACAATGAATGAATATTGCTTCGGTGATGACACATTATTCTCAATGCAAGAAATAAATAGTTGATTACCTTTTAATTGAATTTCTTCAATATGATAAGTTATTACAGAGGATCCTTTAAACTCCATTACCCAATCATTGCTAATGTGAAATATAAATTCCCTATCAAACTTTTTAACTTTATTTTTATCGACCTTAGTATGTGTTATAATTTGAATAAAACACAGACTATCAATATTTAATTGTGCTTTAGTACCACTATTAACGAAACAAAATAATCGCATTAACAACGATTGAGGGAAAAATTTAAAAAGCCATTTCGAACACATTGATTTTGATTTTAATGTAAAAAAAATTATTCATTAAGCATTTACTTGAATTTTAAAATATCCAATTGTGAAGATTTTGGTGAATAGTATTCATCTAAAGCCACTACTAAATATAGACTACCGTCTTCAACAATATTTCGAATAAAATATCTATCCGGCTTTATGGGTAAACCTGTACCTGCTAAATAATCTATTCTTTCCTGAACGATTTCTCGAATAATTTGAACGGATGGCTCAAAAGACAATTTTATAGAGAATGTAAAGTCTGCCCATTCACAACTACATTTAATTTTCTCTCCCGTCAATTTTTCATGCACATAGCTTTCCATTGATTTTTCAAAACCTTGAAATTCCTGAATGTTAGGATAATTATTATTCAGAACATCTAATATATCTTGATGTATAGCTGTAATATTTTTAAGATGGACAACAGTCCCGTCTTCAAAAACTAAAGTGCTGTCATCAGTGGAAGCTTTCACTTCGCTAAATAAAGTAAGCATCATGCTTAGGTAAAGTAATTTTTTCATAGCAGAAAGATTTAGAGTATTAAAGATTTTTAACAGAACATTACCAAAACGCATTTTAATCTTTGAGATAACAATTTGAGAATTTTAAAAAAAGAATCTCTATCGATAATAAAAAGTATTGAAATCAATCTATTAAGATCCTTTTTTTTGGTAAAATCGATATTTTTAAAAATTATAAATGAATTATTTTAAATATTAAAATATTGATTTTCAATAAATTATATTTTTTTTTAATATGTAAGCATATTTTTTTAGTATGTATGCACAGTATTTAAAATATTTATTTATATTTGTATTCAGAAACTGTTAAATATCCCCAACTATGAAAACAAATGTTCACCTCATCTCTGAGCAGATGACTTATTTCAAAGCCGTTGTTAAACGTTCTTTACCAAGCAGGTACCAGCATTTAGCTGAGGATCTAGCTCAAGACGCAATTTTGAAAGCAATCGAAAAGATCGCCTATTACGATCCGTCAAAAGGTAATTTTAAATCATGGTTGTATCGCCTGACTCAAAATTTATGTTTTGATGCCATTCGAAAAATGGATAAGATGAATACAATTCCTATCAACTGTGGTATTTTACATGTTGACACTGAAAATAAAAATATTGACAGAGCTGAAATTAAAAAAATTCGTAATGCGATGAAATACCTCAGCAAACGCGATCAAATGTTGATAACATATAAATTCATGTTTAACCTAAGTGGCCGCGAAATGTCTCAATTACTTGATATACCTGAAGCACAAATAAATGTATATTTTAAAAGAGCAAAAGAAAGATTAATAGAAATTTGTAAAGTTGCAGCATAATAAAAAACCGACGAAAGTCGGTTTTTTTTATCATATTTACCAATATCAATTAGTTTAACAATGAAAAATACATTTATTGCTTTTGTAACGTTTTGCGTTCTTTTGTCCTGTTCAAGTAATAATGAATCATCTGAAGAAAAAATATTACCCAAAAACAATATAGCAATTAAAGACACTGCAAAAATAACAGCACCTGAAGTAATTTTTGAGAGTGGTCTGTCTACAAAGTTCCAAAACTACGAAGCCGAAAAATGTTTTACTCTTGAAGAATCAGAAATATACAGCACTGACCAAATTGATGAATTTTGTGCTAAAAGGAGTGTCAAATTTTTAACCGTCACAACCAATAATTTATCAACCTCTGAGACAATCAATAAAACTATTTTTAAGGCCGTTACCGGAGAAAGACCAGGAAGTGTCAGTATCAACACATGGGTAAATCAAATTAAAAATACTAGTGATATTTATGAAGCATTAATGGAGGATATTAATTGCAGTATTATTGAGCAGACTAATCGTTTATTAGTCGTTAATGTAGTTTCAGATAGCTATGCTTATGGTGCCGTTCATGGTTCAGTAAATATGCAAATATTGAATTTTAACTTAGAAACTGGGGAAATTGTGAAATTATCTGATGTAATGTTGCCAGGATACGAGAACGCGTTGAAAAAAATTGCTGAAAAAAGATTCATTACTGAAAATGGTAAAGAAAATTGGTTTTTTACACCCGGAGAAGGTGACTTTAAACTAGCCAAAAACTATGCTTTCACCAAAAAAGGCATAGAATTCTCATATAATCAATACGAAATTGGATCTTATTCCAGCGGAGTACCAAGTATTACTGTTAGCTACAAGACTATAAGTCATTTATTAGCTGACACCAAATTACTAGAAGGATTTATTCAACCTAATGATAATTGATTTATTTCAAAAAGTCATACACTTTATGAAACATAAATCTCACCCTTAACCCAATTTCTTTTTGCATGTAAGGATTTTCAGAAATTCCATCTGAAAGTTTTAAGAATGGTGTAAAACCTTGTCTGTAGTAAAGGTCATAATGCCTTGTTCTACTCTTATTTTTTCTATTAGAAGCCGAAGAAACGTGACAAAATGATAGGCCTATTTCACCAGAGAACTCACCGGAAAAATTATCATTAATATCCGTACTTGGAAAAGTAAATCGATATTCTGGAGATGCAATCATTCCCATTGAAAGGTAATGGCAGGTGCTTCCAATTTTCTTTTGTCTTAATTTTGCTATTCTTACATCAAAAAGAATTCCAGCAGAAAGAGTATGAAAATTCTTAACTGAAAAGGAGGAATTTTCATAATAATCATTTTTCAAAACACTCAAAGAGTAACCAATTTTAGGATAAATACCTGCTGAAACCATCTTTACTAAACCAACTGAAAACAGATTTGTATTGGAATTTATTGGTTCCTTTTTGATATGAATTGAACTTATTGGAGATCCAGCAATAAACAACCCAAAATTCTTTCCAGTTTGCTTGTAAAACTGTGCCGCAACATTGGAGATGAAAAGTAATGACAAACTAATTGTAACCAAGAATTTAATCATTTTTGAATCATTTTAGTTAAGCGCCTGTAACCTAAAACTGTACTAGCATCATAGGTAAGTATACATACTTCATCATTTTGGTTTCCACCCAAACAATAAACTTCATTTGTTTCTTCCTTCTTTCCCAAATAAATCGAAACATGTCCTTTCCAAGACTTGGGATCTTCTCTCCAAAACACAACCAAATCTCCAGGAATAGGATCATTCACTATGTCGCCTTTTTCGAGCCAAGAACGAGCTGTTGCCTGCTTCGAATAAATCAAACCAACCTCTTTTGCACAAGCTCCAATAAAAACACTACACCAGGAAACCTCATCCTCCTTTACTTTATAATTTTCCATTGCTCTAAAAAAGGATATTATCCTTGGGTCATGGTCAATTCCGGGAATATCTCTTAACCCATAAAACTTTCGGGCCTCTGCAATTAAAGGAATATTTAAAACACTGTCATTCATCAAATCAACACATGCCAAATCCATTAAAAAAGGATCACCGCAATAACGCCATTTGTCGTTAAAGCTAAGCGAATCACTAGAAAATTCAGTATCAATTATTGTATTACTTGCTAATTCATTTTGAGTTGATCCCCAAGCTGAAATCGACAGAAATAATATCATGGAGAAAAATCTTTGAATGTTAAGCATGAAAATTATACTATTGATATTCCCAAAACGACTTTTCATAAAAATAATAACAATATTCTTTTGAGCTATCTCTTGCCAATATTTTCTTTACATTTGTTCATAGTGTATTTTTAACATTAAGTCAAACTAAAAGTTGGAGATTTAAGATGATTCGGTTTATTCACAGGTTAATTTTAATTTTTTCCATCATTTGGTCGAACCAATTTACAGCCCAATTGGTTCACCCAACCGACAATGAAGCTTTTATCCAAAATGAAGTAGCGACAGTCAAAATAAGTATCAATGCCACTTACCTCAGTTACATTCTTCATCCCGACAGCTTAGAATCGAATACAGAATATCCTGCCACTTTTATCTATTCCAGTTCAATATTGACTGATACGATTTCAAATGTTGGATTCAGATTGAGGGGCAATACAAGTCGTTATGCTGATAAAAAGTCATTTAAAGTTTCATTTAACACCTATATTCCTGGCGAAAAATGGCAGGGGTTAGAGAAGATGAACCTCAATGGAGAACATAACGACCCGTCCATATTAAGATCTTATCTTTCTGCATACCTACTGAAAAGCGGCGAGTTACCATCTCCTCGAAATAGTTATGTCAAACTCTTCATTAATAATGAATATAAAGGCCTGTATTACAATACTGAACATATTGACGAGGAATTCATTCAGAAAAGATTTTTAAACGATTACACAGGAAACCTTTTCAAAGCAAATTATGGTGCAGATTTAACCTACCTCGGAAGTAACCCTGCAAATTATCAAGGTCTTTATGAATTAAAAACCAATACTGGACAATATGATTTTAGTGGGTTAATACATTTTCTTGATGTATTAAATAATAGTACAAACACATCTTTTCCTTGTGAAATTCAAAATGTTCTCGACGTCGATCTTTATTTGAAAACTTTAGCCATTGAAATTTTATCTGGACATTGGGATGGTCATGCCTACAACAAGAATAATTTCTTTTTATACCAACGCCCATCTGATAATAAATTTGTTTTTATTGAATACGATATGGACAACACATTTGGCATTGACTGGATGAATATAAATTGGGCTACTAGAAATATTTATGATTGGTCTCCAAGTAATCAGACTCGTCCACTTTATGAAAGAATGATGGAAACCCCTTACTTCAAGGATAGGCTTAGTTTTTATATTGACTACTTTCTCAGTACATCTTATATCCAAAATAATCTTGTACTCTTGCTACAATCTAAGCAACAATTAATTACAGAAGCGGCATTACAAGACAACTACAGAGAATTGGATTATGGTTTTACTGATATGGCATTCTTAACTGCAATTAATCAAGCATGGGGTGCGCACGTCACCTCCTCCATTTCATCCTTTATTTTAAATCGATATAATACTGCTGGAATTCAAAGCAATTATTTTGGTCTAGCAAATCCGTGTACAAATAGCATAAATGAATTGGCCTCCTCAGCGAACCAAATAATTGGAATATATAACCTTTTAGGACAAGAACTGAACTCAATAATCTACAATGAACCCATTATCATCAAGTACAAAAACGGAAAGGTTTTAAAAATGTATTTTAACAATTAAACCATACTTTCAATCTTTGTTTTCATGAAAAATTTTTCCGCAATATTTTTTTTGATTTTAACCAATCTTAATGCTTTTGGGCAGAATTATGAATTAAAAAAAATAGAACCCCCTCATTGGTGGTCGGGAATGAAGTGTTCGGAAATTCAGCTAATGCTTTACGGCGACAACATTTCAGACCTAGAACCATCAATTGACGGCATTTGCATTTCAGAGGTTTTAAAAACAGAAAATCCGAACTATCTTTTTATCACCATAAATACGGCTGAAAAAGCTCCAGGAAACTATAAGATTTGCTTAAAGAAAGGAAAGAAAACTAAATTAGAAATACCCTATCAATTGAAGGAACGAATACCAAATTCTCAAAATCGTAAAGGTTTTGATAATTCGGACGTAGTTTACTTATTAATGCCAGATAGGTTTTCAAATGGTGACACCACCAATGATTCTAACGCCACCACTATGGAAAAATCAAATCGGAATTTACCAGGAGGTCGACACGGTGGTGATATTCGTGGAATAATAAACCACTTGGATTACATCAAGGAATTAGGAGCTACAGCAATATGGAGCACACCTTTGTTGGAAGATAACGACTCTTCCTTTTCTTATCATACTTATGGTCAAAGTGATCTTTATAAAATTGATCCAAGATATGGAACAGAAAAAGAATTTGTAGAGCTGGTTTCAAAAATGCATGAGCATGGACTCAAATTTATTATGGACGTTGTTCCCAATCATTGGGGTGCAGCTCATTGGATGATTAAAGATTTACCAACTTACAATTGGATTCATCAATTTCCTGGATATGGTCAATCTAATTATAGAATGACAACCCAAACAGACCCATACACCTCTACTATCGATCAAAATTATTGTACAGATGGATGGTTTGTGCGATCTATGCCTGATTTGAATCAAGAAAATCCTTTGGTACTCAATTACTTAATACAGCAAACTATTTGGTGGATTGAACAGGCCAATATAGATGGTCTAAGAGTAGACACTTATTCTTATAATGATAAAGAGGGCATAGCTCAATGGACACATGCCCTTAGAGCAGAATACCCTAACATGAATATTGTAGGAGAGGTCTGGATGCACGATCAGGCCCTTCAATCCTATTGGCAAGCAAATAGTCCAATTGGAGCTATTCAATCCTACAATAGTAATTTACCTTCGGTAATGGACTTCACATTACACGATGCATTTATGTTGGCCTTTTCCGAAGCTAACCAAGGATGGGATAAGGGAATGATTAGATTTTATGAAAACTTTGCCAATGATTTTTTGTATGACAACCCAAAAAACATACTCATCTTTTCCGAAAATCACGACACGCAAAGATTTAATCAACTGTATCCAAATATTGAAGATTATCGTTTGATGTTAACATTACTAGCCACCATGAGAGGAATCCCTCAAATTTATTATGGAAGCGAAATTGGAATGAAAGGTGATAAAAATTTAGGTGACGCAGACATAAGACGAGATTTTCCAGGAGGTTGGGCAAACGATGAAAACAATGCATTTAAAACTGAAGGTCGCACATCCGAACAAGAAATTTATTACTCATTTACAAAAAAAATATTAAACTGGAGAAAAGGGTCTAGAGTTGTTCAAAATGGTGATTTAATTCAATTTATACCTCAAAATAATGTTTACGTCTACTTCCGCAGCTTTATGGATAGTGCTGTGATGGTTATTATAAATAATTCTTTGGAAGAACAAAAAATTGCATTGGAGCGTTTTAAAGAAATTCTTTCATTTTACAATAATGGAAAAGATATTATTACAGACAAATCGTTTAATCTAGAAGAGTCAAATTGGATAATAAAATCTAAATCGTCGTATATAATTGAACTTTCCAAATGACAAGAATCAAAATGAAACCAATTGTATTTACACTGCTTATTTCGACGTTTTTCATCTTTCGACTGGAAGCTCAATCACGAATATTTCTAGGTTATGAGATTGATAATTTTTCAATTATCGTAGAAACAAATGAAGGCGCATATCAATTTAGTGCCTACTCACCAAACTGTATTGAAATAATTTTCGACAATAAAAGAGCTAAACAAATAAATCCATCTCATGCGCTCGATAAAATAGAAAAAACAGAATTTTCAACTATTGAAGAAACGGAGCAGAGCTTCAATTTTTCTGCTGGTAATTTAAGGGTAGAAATCAATAAAAATCCTTTAAGAATAGCATATTTTAGAGGGAGTGATTTACTGCTAACTGAAAACAATGGTTTTCAAACTAATGAAAACGGTTTTGCGGTAGATTTTGCGATTAGTAGTGAAGAGGTGCTATATGGAGCAGGTGCAAGAGCTCTTGGAATGAATAGGCGTGGAAACAGGCTAGAATTGTATAATAAAGCACATTATGGGTATGAAGAATATTCACAACTTATGAATTATACGATGCCAATTGTGCTAAGCAGCAAAAAATACCTTATTCACTTCGATAATCCTGAAATTGGATTTCTTGACTTGGACAGTAAGCACAGTAATACCTTAACCTATGAATCCATTGGAGGCCGACAATCCTATCAAATTATCTCAACAGAATCATGGGAAAGCATTGTGAAAGAATTTACCCATTTAACAGGAAATCAACCGCTTCCACCTAGATGGGCATTCGGTAATTTTGCCAGCCGATTCGGTTACCATTCGGAAAATGAAACAAGATATACAGTGAATAAATTTGAAGAGGACGATATCCCTCTAGATGCTGTAATACTTGACTTATATTGGTTTGGTAAGGATATTCAAGGAACGATGGGGAATCTTGATTTCTATTTAGATTCATTTCCAGCACCAAAAAAAATGGTAGATGATTTTTTAAAAAATGGAATCAAAACAATTTTAATAACCGAACCATTCATACTCACTACATCTAAAAGATGGAAGGATGCCGTGAAAGAAAATATACTTGCCAAAGATAGTTTAGGAAATCCATTTGTATACGATTTTTATTTTGGAAATACTGGACTAATTGATATCTATTCAGAAAATGGCCACAATTGGCTTTGGAAACGCTACAAAGAACTTATCGATTTTGGCATAAGTGGATTTTGGGGAGATTTGGGTGAACCCGAGGTTCATCCTGCAGAATTATGGCACCAAACAGGCTCTGCCAATCAAAAACACAATGTTTATGGCCACGATTGGGCAGGATTAATTTTCAACGGCTATCAAGAATATTATCCTAACACTAGACCCTTTATTTTGATGCGATCGGGATATTCAGGAAGTCAGAAATACGGAATTATTCCTTGGTCTGGTGATGTGAACAGAACATGGGGCGGGCTAAAACCTCAAATGGAAATTTCTTTACAGATGGGAATGCAAGGCATAAGTTACATGCATTCAGACCTAGGAGGATTTGCTGGTAATAATGATGATAGTGAATTGTATATAAGATGGCTCCAATATGGTGTATTCCAACCAGTTTTTAGACCACACGCTCAGGAATCTGTGCCAAGTGAACCTGTTTTCAAAGATGATAAAACAAAATCATTAGCTAAGCAAGCCATAGACCTGCGTTACTCCCTCCTGCCCTACAATTATACAATGGCAAAAGAAAATTCCACGAATGGTATGCCACTTATGCGTCCATTACTATTTGAATGTCCGCAAGACAGCTCTGCATTTACTGTTTCATCAAGCTACTTGTGGGGATTATCCTTTTTGATTACTCCAATTACTGACTCCTCAATCGAAGAAACTAAAGTTTTTTTTCCAAAAAAAGATATTTGGTTTGATTTTTACACTGGAGAACGCATAGACTTAAGAACTGATTACACTGATGAAAATTGCCTTCAAGAAAAGACAGTTAAAGTTGAGTTAAGTCATATTCCCACCTTTGTGAAGGCAGGATCTTTCATACCGACAGTTAGCGGTTTAATGAACACAGACCAATATGAAGAAAAAATTGTAGATATCAATTTTTATTATGACGATCAAATTCAGTTGAGCAATGGAATGCTATATGAAGATGATGGTAAATCTAAAGTGGTTAATAATGAATATAATCAATTAGATATGGTATTCACATCAAAAAAGAAATTAAAGCACATTTTCATCAATGCACATATAGGTTATAACTCCACTACTTCCGTTAAAAATTACAACATTATAATTCATAATTTAGACCATGGAATTAAGAAATGTAAATGGAATAGAGCAACAATACCTTTTTCAACAGATTCGAAAAGAAATGTGTTAAGAATTGAGAATGTTCCCATTGAAAACGGAATAAACAGTTTAAAATTTGTAGTAAAATAAAAAATCTTAGTGTCAAATTGACATTGTTAAAAATAATTTTAATTTTGAAGCTTAAATCATTAAGTCAAAACGAAATAACGATGATATGAAAAATGTAAAAATCAACCTCATTTTGTGGTCGTTAGCATTGAATTGTATTTGTTTTGGGTTCAGTTTTTCCCAAGGCGCAACAATAAGTGGAACGATTTCAGACTCCCTCGGAAAACCCATTTTCAGAGCAAATGTTGTTTTAGAGGGGAAATCCAGAGGTGCCACTACTGATGAAACAGGGAAATATAGCATTACAATGGTTGAGCCGGGTAATTACACTTTAATTTTCAAGGCTACCGAATTTCAATCAAAAAAACAGGAAGTTTCTATTACTGCTGGTCAAAATATTAAAATAGACATGGTATTATCTGCCGTGAATAGACAACTTGATGAGGTAGTAATAATTGGATACGGAACCACTCGGACGTCTGATTTGACTGGAGCTGCAACGGTAGTTAATGAAAAGAATTTTAACCAAGGTTCCGTATCAACTCCAGAGCAACTTATTATGGGAAAAGTAGCTGGTGTAAAAATCAACACTAACGACGGTGCTCCCGGATCAGGAAGTACCATTAGATTAAGAGGTGGAACCTCAATAAACGCAAGTAATGATCCATTGATAGTAATTGATGGTGTTCCACTGGACAATGGCGGAATCGCTGGTGCTGCAAACCCTTTATCACTCATTAATCCGAATGACATTGCCTCTTTTGTCATTTTAAAGGATGCTTCGGCTACAGCTATATACGGTTCACGAGGCGCAAATGGGGTTATATTGATAACCACCAAAAAAGGAAATGGACTAAATGATGAATTAAAAGTTGTTTTAGATACCAAACAGTCCCTTTCCACCATTGCTAAATATGCTGACGTACTATCGGGAGATGAATTTAGACAATTAGTAGCCCAAAATGGCACACAAGAAATGATTGATTTATTGGGAAATGCAAATACGGATTGGCAAAGAGAAGTTTTCAGAAATGCCTTTGTTACCGATAACAATCTATCATTAACAGGTGGAATTAAAGGATTACCCTATCGTTTATCAGTAGGAAATAGAATTGAAAACGGAATTTTAAAGCGCGACCAATTTAATAGAACTTCAGCGTCTTTAAACCTAACACCTTCCTTCTTGGATAAGCACCTAATGTTAGAGATAAATTTTCGATATGTTCAATCAAGATCATTTTTTGCCAACAGAGGGGCATTGGGCGCTGCATTTTTCGACCCGACTCAAAATGTTTACAATGATTCCTTGACAGAATTCGGTGGATACCAAGAATGGCTTTTTGACAATGGCACACCAAATACTTTAGCCCCAAAGAATCCTTTGGCACTTCTTAACCAAAGAGAAGATATCAGTAATGTAAACAGATATATTGGAAATGCAAAAGTCACCTACAAGCTTCCGTTTTTTCCACAGCTAAAAGCCGTAGTGAACGTCGGTACCGATCGATCATCAGGAAAAGGTAATATTACAGTACCCGCAGCATCAGCTAGTGGGTTTTATACTCAAGGAAGTTATTCAACGTACAATCAATCAAAAGAAAATAGGCTTGTTGAAGCCTATTTAAACTTTAATAATGGAGAAAAAAACAGCAAACATTTGATTGACCTAACGGCTGGATATTCTTATCAAGATTGGGACACCTATCGTCCTAGTGATACCACCTCGACTTATAATGAATCTCAAGATTCTATCATTTATGAACCTTCTTCTCTTTTCCCTTTTTATACTAAAAATGCTTTGCTTTCTTATTACGGAAGAGGAATTTACACCTTCGATAACAAATATGTAATTAATGCGACCCTTAGAAGGGATGGTTCATCCCGATTTAGCCCGGATACCAGATGGGGTCTTTTCCCTTCTTTTTCAGTTGCTTATATAATCTCGAATGAAAACTTTTTAAAGGAGAGCGAGTTAATTAATATGTTAAAATTGCGTGCTGGATATGGAGTAACTGGGCAGCAAGACGGAATTGGAGATTACAGTTATATCTCAAATTATTATGAAGGTGCTACAACGGCTCAATATGCTTTTGGAGGTCAGTTTTATACTGTCTTCAGACCCGATGGTTTCGATGCCAATCTAAAGTGGGAAACAACAAAAAGCTACAATATTGGACTCGACATAGGATTAAGGAATGACAGATTCAGTGGATCAATCGATATTTACAGAAAAGAAACCTCCGATTTATTGGCTGTGGTTCCAGTTGCTGCGGGCACAAACTTTACTAACCAAATATTAACTAATGTTGGCAGTATGCGAAACGAAGGGATTGAAGTGAGTGGAAATTTTGGTGTAATCGCTAAAAAAGACCTGAGACTTGATGTGACTGCGAATGCTACTTTTAATAGAAACACAGTATTAAAACTATCTCAAATATCTGATCCAAACGCTACTGGTATTTTTGTCGGTGGTATTGCTGGTGGTATAGGTAATACAGTTCAATTGCACCAAATTAATTATCCAACTTTCTCTTATTTCTTATACGAACAAATTTATGATGTGAATAATAACCCAATCGAATCCGGCGCTTTAATTGATCCGAATAATCCATCTCTCGGTACCTATAAAGACACAGATGCATTTGTTGATAGAAATAATGACGGAGTCATAAACGTTGATGACCGTTATATTTTTGAAAAAGCTGCCCCTGATTGGTTTATTGGGATGGCACTTAACTTGACTTATAAAAATTGGTTCTTTGGTATGTCCATGAGAGGTGAATTAGGTGGTTACATCTACAATAATTTACATTCAAATAGCGGAACATTTCAAGCCATCAATGGTACACAAGGATTCTTAAACAACATCTCGTCGCTCTATTACAATGAGGAATTTCAAAATACAACAGATAGACAATTGTTAAGTGATCATTATCTTGAAAAAGCTGACTTCATGAGACTTGACTACATTAATCTTGGGTATAAATTTGGTAAATTGAAATTTACTGGAGATAAAATTGGTTTAAATGCCTCTTTAACCGTTTCAAACGTAATGGTAATTACTAAATATTCAGGTCAAGATCCGGAGGTAAATGGTGGTATAGATAACAACTTTTATCCACGTCCGCGTGTTTACTCTTTAAATCTAACTTTCGACTTTTAATTAAAATACTTTAAGCTATGAAATCATTTTATAAATCTTTGGTATTGTGTTCCTTACTTCTGGCGTTTGGGGCTTTAAATTCGTGTAAGAAACAATTGAATCAACAACCTATGTATGGGTTGAATGCTGCAGCTGTTTATGGAGATCCTGAAAATTACATTCATGTTTTAGCCAAACTTTATTCCGGTTTATCGATGACGGGTCTTCAAGGACCAGCAGGAAAAGGGGATATTGCAGGTATAGACGAAGGTTTTTCTGCTTATGTTCGGGTACTTTTTAACCTTCAAGAACTTCCAACTGACGAAGTAATTTGTGGGTGGAATGATCCTGGTATTCCTGATTTGAATAAGAACTCTTGGTCTGCAGAAAACTCTTTTGTCAAAGGAATGTATTACAGGATTTATTATCAAATAACGCTATGTAATGAATTCATCAGAGAATCGAGCGATGCTAAGCTTGAAGAGCGTGGCTTCTCTGATTCAGATAAAGCGAAAATTCGTACGTACAGAGAAGAAGCTCGATTTTTAAGAGCCTTGAGTTATTATCATGCTTTGGATTTATTTGGAAATGTTCCATTTGTAACTGAAGAAGATGTAGTAGGAGCTTATCAACCAGAACGCATAAGCCGAGAACAACTTTTTAGTTATGTCGAATCAGAATTGAAAGACATCGAAGATAAATTACTTGCCCCTTCTGCTGTTCCATATGGTAGAGCATCTTCTGCTGCAGCACAGTTTTTACTTGCAAAATTATACTTGAATGCCGAAGTCTATAATGGAACAAATCAATATGCCAACTGTGCCACATATGCACAAAAGGTAATCAATTCTGGAGCGTTTGCTCTCGATGACAATTACCCAGAATTGTTCATGGCTGATAATCACAATTCTCCTGAAATAATATTTCCGGTTGTTTACGACGGATTATATGCACAAACTTGGGGAGGTACAACGTTTTTAGTATGTGCATCCCTTGGTGGATCAATGGTCCCTGCAGACTATGGCGTAAACGGTAAATGGGCAGGTTTGCGTGCAAAAGGTCCATTCGTTGATAAATTCCCTGACTCCACTTTAGATGCGCGCTTCCAATTCTACCGTAATGGTCAGACCAAAGATATTATCAGTATGTCGTCCTTCTCTCAAGGATATGCACTCCCTAAATTTAAAAATAAAACGTCAACAGGAGGAAACGCATCCAACAACAACACCAGTGCGTTTGTTGATATAGACTTCCCGATGTTCAGATTAGCAGATGCTTACTTGATGTATGCGGAAGCAGCGTTACGCGGAGGTGGAGATGCATCTTTAGGCTTGAGCTATGTGAATGCATTACGAGAAAGGGCATACGGAAATTCAACTTATAATTTTGCATCAATCACTTTAGATGATATTCTTGACGAACGCTCACGTGAATTGCACTGGGAAGCAACAAGAAGAACAGATTTAATACGCTTTGGATTATTTACTAGTGCGGATTACTTGTGGCCATTTAAAGGTGGAGTTGTCGGAGGAACAGGATTATCAGACCACTTGAAATTGTATCCTTTACCAACATCTGATTTAATATTGAATCCTAATTTAATACAAAACCCAGGTTATTAATTATACTTCGTAACATAATAAAAAAGTGGCTTTTGGGCCACTTTTTTTTGTTGATCTACTTTATCATCCAAGATCCGCCAACACTGACGACATTCTCTAATGACAAATAATCTTGATATGTTGACTCATCAATTCCACCAGTCGGACAGAAGGATATACTCGAAAATACCTGTCCATAAGTTTTTAATGCTTTGATTCCCCCAAAAAGGTCGGCAGGAAAAAACTTTAAAGTATCCCATCCCCTTTCCATACATTGTATTATTTCACTTGGAGTGGCAGCGCCAGGAAGAAAAGGAATCTTTGAAGCTTCCATTAAATTCCCTAGTTGATACGAACTACCAGGAGAAACCATAAAATCAACACCAATCGAATGAAGAGACGCTACTTGTGATTCACTTACAACGGTACCCGCTCCTACCGTAATTAATCCTTTGTATTCATTTTTTAACACCTGAATGGCACTTAAGGCAAAATTTGTTCTTAAGGTAACTTCTACCACACTAATCTTTAATGCTGCTAGTTTTTTAATGATAGGTTCAATTTGCTCTTCATTTTCAATAGTTACAACAGGAATCACTTTGTGATTATCCAATAATTGTCTTATGCCATTTTGTATCATCATATAACTTAAATTAGAAAGCTAGCTCCTTCTTCACTAGAGCTCACTATAGCCCTCATATTAGCAAAAAGTTCTCTACCCAATCCTTCAGTAATACCTTTATCTAATTTTCTTGGCGTTCTTTTATCGACAGTTTCATCCAATAATTTTAGAACTCCATTCACCCCATCAACTAAAACCATATCACCAGTTTGAATTTTTGCAATAGTTCCACCATCTTTAGCTTCCGGAACAACATGTATTGCAGAAAGTACTTTTCCTGATGCACCGGACATACGTCCATCAGTGACAAGAGCTACTTTAAAACCTCTTTTTTGTAGCACTGTAAGCGCTGGAGTCAATTGGTGTAATTCCGGCATTCCATTTTGTTTTGGACCTTGGAAAGGTAAAACAGCAACAAAATCTTTATTCAACTCATCATTTTTGAATGCTTTTATAAAATCCAACTGTTCGTCAAATACAATTGCAGGAGCCTGAACAATTCTTTGATCTTGATCTACCGCAGATACTTTAACCACTGCTCGGCCAATATTCCCAGTAACAATTTTGATACCTCCTTCAGGATTAAAAGGATTAGTAACTGGTCTTATAATTGATTCGTTCAATGAGTTACGTTGACCTTCCACCCAAACAATTTCACCGTCAATAATTCGTGGTTCCTGTGTAAAATTGTCCAAACCTCTACCTAGAATAGTATTGACATCCCTGTGTAGTAATCCATTGCTCAATAAGGTATGGATGATAAATCCCATACCTCCAGACGCATGAAAATGATTAACATCTGCGGCTCCATTTGGATAAACTTTTGTCAACAAGGGAATAATTTCTGATAAATCTGAAAAATCTTCCCAATTAATTATTATTCCAGCAGCCTTAGCCATTGCAATCAAATGAATTGTATGATTTGTTGATCCACCTGTAGCCAACAAACCTATAATTCCGTTAACCACAACTTTTTCATCAACGATTGCAGCGATTGATGCGTCAAAACTCTTTTCTTTAATCCTATTTAAAAGAACTTTCACCGCTTCTTCATTTAGCAATTCCCTTAATGCCGTTCCTGGGTTTACAAAACTACTTCCAGGCAACTGAAGCCCCATTATTTCCATGAGCATTTGGTTGCTATTAGCAGTGCCATAAAAGGTACACGTGCCAGGAGAATGGTAAGAATCCGATTCACCCTTGAGTAATGCGGTGCGGTCAATTTTTCCTTCCGCGAAATCTTGCCTTATTTTTGCCTTTTCTTCGTTACTAATTCCAGAAGGCATTGGACCTCCGGGAACAAAAACCGTTGGTAAGAAACCAAATTTAAGTGAGCCTATCAGTAAGCCAGGAACAATCTTGTCACAAATTCCCAAATTTAATACACCATCAAACATATGATGAGAAAGCGCAATAGCTGATGACATGGCAATAACATCCCTACTAAAAAGAGACAATTCCATACCTGTTTGTCCTTGAGTTACGCCATCACACATAGCCGGAACCCCACCTGCAACTTGAGCTACTGCATTATATTTATTGGCAAATTTTCTTAATTTTTGCGGATAATCTTCGTAGACTTTATGTGCAGATAGCATATCATTATAAGCTGTGACTATCGCCAAATTTGGTTGTTCATTTTCAGCCAAGGCAGATTTTTCATGAGAAGAACATCCGGCAAAGGCATGAGCTAAATTACCGCAATGCAACGACTGTCTATTTACACTTGTATTGAACTGCTGTTTCATTAATGCCAGATAGGCCAAGCGTGTAGAAGCACTTCTCTCAACAATTCTATCCGTAATTTCAATTATTCGCTTATTCATCATGTCTCCTGTGTATAAAAAGTCGTTGTTTCATTTTGTTTTTCTGTAAAATAAGAAATTGGTAAAACATTCACATGGCTTTTTTCGAGTACTGAAAATTTCTTTTGACCCAAAATTAAAAGATCAATATATGTTGCGTTCAACAACATTTGTTTACTGCAGGAAATCCTCTGGGTGGGGTGCGTTGGGGCATGCGTAATTAACAACTCTATACTATTAGAATTTAAACTTCCCAAAGAATTTGAATCGTTGGGAAATAAGGAGGCTGTATGACCATCCTCCCCCATACCCAAGAGAACATAATCAATACGCTCAGCAAAAATTTGATATGATTTTTGCGCCATGCTCAAATTTTTATTTTCATCATCTGGCATATAAACCATTCCAATAATTTTCAAATTGGCATTCGATACATTTGATAAACATTGTCGAATCAACCGTTCATTACTAAATTGACTATCAACAGCAACAAATCTTTCATCAACTAAACCTATGTAGACTTTATTCCAATCAAGATCTTCTTTCGCCAGTAACTCATAAATGAATTGAGGGGTACTTCCACCTGAAAGCAACACTCTTGCATCTCCAAATTCGCTAATGCAATTTGAAATAATTCTCTTTATTCTTCCAACGAGATCGCCGGCTAATTGTTTTTTATTTGGAAAGGTTTTTAAATTCATCTGCGGAATGTCTAAGCCAATGTTGATTTTTATCCATTATTCTATCTCCGGGTCCATAAGAACCTGCCTCGTAAAGTACATTTTTAAACTGTGCCTCATTCCAACCTTGAACAATTGATTCAATCCAAACCCATGCGGCTTCCAATTCATCCTG
>Ga0068876_10000049_pt1 | contig 83665 bp, 80 predicted proteins | sample NOAtaG_6_FD_66442 | JGI IMG/M metagenome (GOLD analysis project Ga0068876, IMG submission 66442) | Freshwater lake microbial communities from Lake Erie, under a cyanobacterial bloom - NOAA_Erie_Diel5S_2200h metaG | ecosystem: Environmental > Aquatic > Freshwater > Lake | place: USA: Ohio, Lake...
ACACTCCCCCCATTCACGTTGAGAATCTCTCCCGTCACGTGCCGCGCCAACGGCGAGCACAGGAACACGATCGGCCCCGCCACGTCCTCCGGCGTCGCGACGCGCCCGATCGGGATCGTCGCGGCGATCCGTTCGCGCCCGCCCGCCGCCATTGCGTCCGCCGTCATCTCGGTGTCCACCCAGCCGGGGGCGACGCAGTTCACGGTGATGTCGCGGGGGGCGAGTTCCACGGCGAGCGACTTCACGAAGGAGATCATCGCCCCCTTGGCGGCGGCGTAGTCGGCGTGCATCGCCTCGCCGCGCTGGCCGGCGGTGCTGCCCACGAGCACGATGCGCCCGCCCGGCCCCATCGCCTGCGCGGCGCGACGGGCGGTCCAGAACATGGCGTCCACGTTCTCGCGCATCGTCCGCGCCCAGCGGGCGTCGTCGAGCTGGGCCACGGGCACCTCGTCGGCGGGCCAGATGCCGGCGTTGCCCACGAACAGGTCGAGTCCGCCGAGGGCGCCGAGCGCGGCGTCGAACAGGGCGTCGCAGCCCTCGCGGGTCGAGAGATCGGCGGCGTGGGCGCTGGCCCTCACACCGTGCGCGGCGCACTCGGTCGCCACGGCTGCGGCCTCGGCACCGCGCGAGCGGTAGCCGAGCGCAACGCTGGCACCGGCCTGTGCGAGCAGGCGGGCGGTCGCGGCGCCGATGCCGCGGGAGGCGCCGGTCACCAGCGCGCGGCGGTGCGTCAGGGTGATCATGCTCGCCCCGGTGCCGCACTCACAGGTCGGCCTCGGCCATCTCGCAGATCACGTGCTGGATGCACAGGTGCAGCTCCTGGGCCCGGTCGGTGCGGTCGGTGGGGACGATCACGTTGTGCGTCGCCAGCGGCTTGAGCTTGCCGCCGTCGCGCGCCGAGAGCGCGAGCACCTCGACCCCCTTCCCGCGCGCCGCCTCGGCCGCGCGGAGGACGTTGGGCGAGTTGCCGGAGGTGCTGTGGATGATCAGCAGGTCACCGGGCTTGCACAGCGCCTCGACCTGCCGCGCGAAGACCGTCTCGAAGCCGAAGTCGTTGCCCGCCGCGGTGAGCAGCGACGTGTCGGTCGTGAGCGCGATCGCCGGCAGCGCCTTGCGGTTCTTCACGTACCGCACGACGTACTCGGTGGCCATGTGCTGCGCGTCGGCGGCGCTGCCGCCGTTGCCGCAGAAGAACAGGGTGCCCCCGCGCGCGAGCGTCTCGCGCACCATGTGCGCCGCGCGCTCGATGTCCGGGCCGATCGCCTCGGCCGTGCGGGTGGCGGTGGCGGCCAGTTCGGCCAGGCGGTCGTGGAGGAGCGGCATGTCGGCCTCGAGGAGTGTGTCGCGCGGCGGCCGTCAGCCGCCCAGCGCCGCGATCTGGACCATCGCCTTGCGCGCCCGCTCGGCGATGCCCGCCCCGTCCTCCGCCGCCGCCTCGAAGGCGTAGGTCACGAAGGCGTCGGCGGCGAGGAGGTCGAGCGCCGCCTCGCGGGCCGTGCGGTTGTGGTTGAGCAGCCGCGCCAGCATCGCCTCGCCGGCGACGAGCAGCGTCTCGTGGACGCCGCGAGGGGCCGCCTCGGCGGCCGGGGTGAGTGCCGCGAGCGTCTGTGCCAGCCGCTCGCGGAGTGCGGCGGGCATCGGCTCCGCGCGGGCATCGAGCCACGCCAACGCGGCCTGCGCGGACCCGACCAGCGGCACCCCCGCGGCCGGCGTGTGCATCAACCGATGCATCAGGCGACCCCCAGCAGCTTGCCGACGACGCCGGGGGCCGCGGCGTACGCCTCGGGGAGCCGCGCCCCATCGGGGATCCCGGCCTGCGCCATGTGCGGCTTGCCGCCGCCGCGCCCGCCGATGGCGGTCGCGAGCTCGCGCACGAGCGCGTCGGCCTTCACCCCCCGGGCGACGAGGTCATCGGTGACGACCGCGAGCAGCGTGTGCTTGCCGTCCTCGAACGACGCACCGAGCACCGCCACGCCGGACCCGAGCTTCTCGCGCACCGCGTCGCCCACCGTCTGCAGGGTCTTCGCGTCGGGCACCGCGAGCGCCCCTGCGGCGACCTTCGCGCCGTTCACGGTGGCGGCCGCGGCGAGCAGGCGCGCGACCGCGTCGCCGCCGCCCCCGCCCCGCAGGGCGTCGTCGCGCTGCTTCTCGACCTGCCGCTTCTCCTCGAGCAGCCGCTCGACCCGCGCCGCCAGCTGCTCGACCGGCACGTTCGTGGCCCGCAGCAGGTCGCCGATGCGCCGCGTCGCGGCCATGGCGCCGTCGAGCACCGCGAAGGCGTGGCGCCCCGTCACCGCCTCGATACGGCGCACGCCGGCCGAGACGCCCCCCTCGCTGACGACCTTGAACAGCCCGATCTCGGCGGTGTTGCGGACGTGCGTCCCGCCGCAGAGCTCCGTGGAGTACCCGCCGATGCCGACGACGCGCACGACCTCGCCGTACTTCTCGCCGAAGAGGGCCATGGCACCGGAGGCGAGGGCGTCCTTCTGCGCCATCTCGCGCGTCGTGACCGGCGTGGCCTTCCAGACCTGCTCGTTGACCTCGCGCTCGATCGTCGCGAGCACCTCGCCCTTGACCGGCCCGTGGTGCGTGAAGTCGAACCGCAGCCGTTCGGGCTCGACGAGCGATCCGGCCTGGTGCACGCCCTCGCCGAGGTGCCGGCGCAGCGCGGCATGCAGCAGGTGCGTGGCGGTGTGGTTCCGCTCGGTGTCCTTGCGGCGGTCGGCCGGTACCCGGGCGACCGCCGCGCCGAAGGCGAGCGTGCCGCTCAGCGTCCCGACGGCCGCGTGGCGCCCGTCGAACTTGCGCACGTCGTCCACATCCACGCGCCAGCCGGTGCCGACGATCTCGCCGTGGTCGCTCACCTGCCCGCCCGACTCCGCATAGAACGGCGTCTCCTCGAGCAGCACCGCGACGCGCCGCCCCTCGAGGAAACGCACGGCGGCGACGCGGGTGGGGACTTCGGTCACCTCGTAGCCGACGAAATGCGAGGCGTCGTTGCCGCCGTCCTTCTCCCACCGCGCGAGGTCGGCCAATTCGTCGGCCGACACCGAGATCGCCTTCGACTTGCGGTCGGCCTGCGAGCGCTGGCGCTGGGCGTCGAGCGCGGCCTCGAAGCCGGCGACGTCCACGGTGTAGCCGCGCTCGCGGGCCATGAGGTCGGTCAGGTCGATCGGGAAGCCGTAGCGGTCGTAGAGGGTGAAGGCGTCCTCGCCCGCGATCGTGCCGCGCAGTCCGCGCGAGCCCTGCGTGCTCTTCTCGGGGGCGAGCTCCTCGAATCGCGCCATGCCGGCGTCGATGGTCGCGAGGAACCGCTCCTCCTCCTGGCGCGTGGTCTCGACGACGTGCTTCGCCCGCACGTGCAGCTCGGGATACACGTCGCGCATCGTGGCGATGACCGTCTCGACGACCGGCGCGAGGGTGGGCTCGGTGCGGCCGAGGAGCCACGCGTGCCGCACCCCGCGGCGCAGGATCCGCCGCAGCACGTAGCCGCGCCCTTCGTTCGACGGGAAGACGCCGTCGGCGAGCAGGAACGCCACCGCCCGCGCGTGGTCGGCCAGCACGCGGAAACTCGCCGGGTCCACCAGGATGGTGCGGCCGGCGACGGTCTCGGGCTGCGGGGCGCCGGTCGTGCGCCCGCGGTACGGGAGTCCGACGACCTCCTCGACCTTGGCGATGAGGGGGGCGAAGCCGTCGGCGTGGAAGTTGTTCGTCACCCCCTGCAGCGCCGCCGCGATGCGCTCGAGCCCGGCCCCGGTGTCCACCGAGGGCTTCGGCAGCGGCAGCAGCGTGCCGTCCGGCTGCCGGTCGTACTGCATGAAGACGAGGTTCCAGATCTCGAGGAACCGGCCGGCCTCGGCTCCCTCGACGAACGCCTCGGTGGTGAACTCGGTGCGCTCGATGTCCGTCCACTCGCCGGTCGCGCCCGCGGGGAACGCGAAGTCCTTCGCGAGCATCGCGAGATCCACGTAGATCTCGCTGCACGGGCCGCAGGGGCCGGTGTCGGCCATCTGCCAGAAGTTGTCGCGCTCGCCGAGCCCGTAGATGCGCCCGGGCTCGACGCCGGCGACCTCCTGCCAGAGCCGTCGCGCCTCGTCGTCGTCCTTGTACACCGTGACGCGCAGGTGCTCGACGGGGAGCCCGAGCTCCTTCGTGACGAAGTCCCACGCGAAGGCGATCGCGTCGCGCTTGAAGTAGTCGCCGAACGAGAAATTGCCGAGCATCTCGAAGAACGTGTGATGCCGGGCGGTGTGGCCGACCTGTTCGAGGTCGTTGTGCTTGCCGCCGGCCCGCACGCACTTCTGCGCGGTCACGGCGCGGCGGTTGCCCTCGGGGGGCTCTTCCTGGCCAAGGAAGACGCGCTTGAACTGGACCATGCCGGCGTTCGTGAAGAGCAACGTCGGGTCGTCCTGAGGCACGAGCGAACTGGACGCGCGCACGGCATGGCCGCGGGCGGCGAAGAAGTCGAGGAAACGGCGGCGGATGTCGGCGGACTGCATGCGGGGAATCTAGCCGACTGGCTCGGGTGTCGCGTCCGCTGGGCGGTGGCGCGGGAGCCCGAACTAGGCGTCGTCCGACATGGGCTCGTCGTCGCCGGCGTCGCCCTCCGCCAAGGCTTTCGACACGGCCCGCCCGATCACGTCGGGGGAGAAGCCGCGGCGGGCGAGCATGCCGTACAGCCGCCGGCGGGCGACCTGGCGGTCGAGGCCGCGGAGCGTCGAAGCCTTCCTGCGGGCCAGCGACTCGGCGGCCGCGGCGTCGCTGATCCCCTCGTCCTCGGTGACGTCACCCACCGCCTCGGCCACGAGCTCGGCCCCTAGGCCCTTGGTGCGCAGCTCGTCGCGGACTCGGCGGGTGCTGCGCTTGCCCGAAGCGAGCCGGCTGCGGGCGAATTGCCGCGCGAACTGGGCGTCGTTGAGGAAGCCGGCGCGGGTGAGCTTCTCGAGCGCTGCGTCTACCTCCGCCGCCTCGTAGCCCGCTTGGGCGAGCTTGCGCCGCAGCTCCGCAGACGAGCGCGACTTGGCCGTGAGCAGCCGCGTAGCCTTCTCGAGGGCGCTCGGTGGCTCCTTGGGCATTACCAGCCCCCCACGCCACCGCCGGCGAAGGCCGCAGCGGCGGTTCTCCCAAGCGAACGATTCCGCAGGGGCCGCGCAGCGGCCCCGAGGACCAAGTGAGCGGGGAGCACCGCCGTCGCGGCCGCCCGCGCTCCGGACGCAGCGCCAGGGGCAGAAAAAGTGCCGAGGGGCAGCCCCCCAAGTGGACCGGCGATCCGGGCGCCGAATCCATCGGAGAACGTACCCCTCGGCACGTTACCTACCTACCTGCCCACCGCGCAGCGAGCGACTCAGTCGTCCGCCGGCGCCTCCTCGGGCACCGGCGCCGCGGCGCGGATCCCCAGGAATTCCTTGACCTTCGCCTCGACCTCGGCCAGGACGGCCGGGTTGTCCTTGAGGTAGAGCTTCGCGTTCTCGCGCCCCTGGCCGATCTTCTGGCCGTTGTACGCGTACCAGGCGCCCGACTTGTCGATGATCCCCGCCTCGGCCCCGATATCTACCAACAGCGAGGTCAGCGAGATCCCCTCGTTGTACATGATGTCGAACTCGGCCTGCTTGAACGGCGGCGCGACCTTGTTCTTGACGACCTTCACGCGGACCTGGGAGCCCACGACCTCTTCCTTGTCCTTGACCGGGCCGATCCGGCGGATGTCGAGACGCAGCGACGCATAGAACTTGAGCGCCTTGCCGCCCGTCGTCGTTTCCGGACTGCCGAACATGACTCCGATCTTCTCGCGGAGCTGGTTGATGAAGATCACCGACGTCTTCGAGCGCGAGATCGCCCCGGTCAGCTTGCGCAGCGCCTGGCTCATGAGCCGCGCCTGCAGGCCGACGAAGCTGTCGCCCATGTCGCCCTCGATCTCGGCCTTGGGCACCAGCGCCGCCACCGAGTCCACCACCACGACGTCCACCGCCCCCGACCGCACGAGGATCTCGCAGATCTCGAGCGCCTGCTCCCCGGTGTCCGGCTGGCTGATGAGCAGGTTCGGCACGTCCACACCGAGCTTGGCGGCGTAGTCGGTGTCGAGCGCATGCTCGGCGTCGATGAAGGCCGCCACGCCGCCGTTCTTCTGCGCGTTGGCGACCACGTGGAGACAGAGCGTGGTCTTGCCGGAGGACTCGGGCCCGTAGATCTCGGTGATGCGCCCACGCGGCACGCCGCCGATCCCGATCGCCGCATCGAGGTTGATGGCCCCGGTGGCGATGAAGTCGATCGGCGCCTTGGTGTTGGTGCCGAGGCGCATGATCGAGCCCTTCCCGCAGTTCTTCTCGATCTGCGCGATGGCCAAACCAAGGGCCTTCTTCTTGTCGTCGGCGATCTGCATCGTGGGCATCGGAGTCCTCTGGGAGCGGAGTGGTGCACCCCGTCCACGTCGGTGAAGCTACCGGCGTTTGGAGGTGGCGTGAATACCCGAACAAACTGCGAAATTCGGGTCCGAAAATCAACCGAAGCCAACTACGTCCGGTTGTGGAAATCCTTTGCCCTCAATCACGTAGCAATCTATGCGCTGCAGTGCCAAAGTGATGCGCGGTGTCGCGTTTCAAGTCACCTGAGTGTGCGGATGGATCTTTTCCACAGAATTATTGGCCGATTGGTCAGCTGGTCATCTAGCGACTGGGGAGCGTGAAGGCGGCCTCGACATGCCGGACCCGCACCCTTTCCCCGCTGATCCAGACCCCGACGACATCGAAGCGATAGGCATCGTCATCGCGCCCGTGGCGACTGATCCAGACCTGCGCCGACTTCACGATCTGGCGCTGCTTGTACCAGTGCACGGCCTCGACGGGCGAGCCGAAGGTCACGCCGCTGCGCGTCTTGACCTCGACGAAGGCGACGATGCCGCGGCGCTCCATGACGAGGTCGATGTCACGATGGCCCGAGCGGAAGCGCCGCTGCATCGTGCGCCAGCCGCGCTCCCGCAGGAAGCGTTCGGCGATGCGTTCGCCGCGAAGGCCGAGGAGCATCGCGGGGGTGAAGCTGCCCGGCGCCCCGGGGGATGGCGGTGCCGCGGCCGGGGATTCGCCCAGGGAATCGAGGAGACGCGAGCGCAGCGAGGACGGCATGCGCGGGAAACTGGGCCGGCACGCCTCGGAGACGGAGTGCCGGAATCTCCCGATGCGGCCCTTCCATTGCGGCGGTCGGCCCCGACCGGCCGCCGGTCCTGCGGCCCGTGCCGCCGCGCTCACCCCTTGGGCGCGATCCGCTCCAGCTCTTCCAGCCCGACCAGCACGTCCCGCGGCTTCGACGCATTCGGCGGCCCGAGCACCCCCGCCTCGTGCAACTGGTCGATGATCCGCGCCGCCCGCCCATAGCCGATCGTCAGCCGCCGCTGCAGCAACGAGGTCGAGCCCTGCTGGTGCTGGATGCACACCTCGGCCGCCTCGCGGAACAGCTTGTCGCGCGGCCCCGTGTCCTCGGCCGGGCCGCCGTCGCCCTCCGCGGCCGCCCGTTCGAGCGCTTCCCGGTCGCGGACGCGCTGGAGGATATCGTCCTCGCCGCCATCGTCCGCGACCAGCAGCCCCTGCGCCTCCATGGCCGTCTTCCGCGCCGCCCTGCGGTCGCGATACCAGCCCATGAGCCGCTCGGTCTCGTCGCTCGAGAGGAACGCCCCCTGCAGCCGGCTCGGCTCGCTCTTGCCGGGCGGGATGAACAGCATGTCGCCGTTGCCCAGCAGCGCCTCGGCCCCCGCGCCGTCAATGATCGTGCGGCTGTCCACCTGCGACGCCACCCGGAAGGCGATGCGGCTCGGGAAGTTCGCCTTGATGAGGCCGGTGATGACGTTCACGCTCGGGCGCTGCGTGGCGAGGATCAGGTGGATCCCGATCGCGCGCGCCTTCTGGGCGAGCATCGCGATCGGCGTCTCCACCTCGCCCTGCACCGTCATCATGAGGTCCGCCATCTCGTCGATCACCACGACGATGTACGGCAGGATCTTCCCCTCGTAGCGCGTGTTCGCGAACGCCACGTGCGGGTCCTTGGCCACGCGCAGCTCGGCGCCCGCCTGCACCCGCTGGTTGAAGTCGGCGAGGTTGCGGCAGCCGTTCTCGGCCAGCAGGGCGTAGCGCTCCTGCATCTCCATCACGGCCCACTTGAGCACGGCGGCGGCGTCGCGGTTGTCGGTGATCACCTTGTGCCGGAGGTGCGGCAGCTGGTTGTACACCGACAGCTCCACCATCTTCGGATCCACCATCAGGAACCGCAGCGTCTCGGGCGTGTGCCGATAGACGAGCGACGTGATGATCGTGTTCACGCACACCGACTTGCCCGAGCCCGTCGCGCCGGCGATCAGCAGGTGCGGCATCCTGGCGAGATCGGCGACCACCACCCGGCCCTCGAGGTCCTTGCCCAAGGCGATCGGCAGGGCCGCCCGCGCCCCCTGGAAGTCCTTCGCCTCGAGCAGCTCGCGGAACCCCACCATCTCCGGCGTCGGGTTGGGCACCTCGACGCCCACGGCACCGCGGCCCGGAATCGGCGCCACGATGCGGATCGAGGGCGCGCGCATCGCCAGCGCGAGGTCGTTGGCCAGCGACGCGATCTGCCGGACCTTCACCCCCGGCGCGGGCTCGATCTCGTACTGCGTCACGGTCGGGCCGGTGGTGCGGCCGACGAGCGTGCCGTCGATCTTGAACGTGCGCAGGGCGTCCATCAGCCGCTGGCCGTTGGCCTCGAGTTCGCGCGCCTGGGTCTCGGCCCGCGACGGCGGCGGCTCGTCGAGCAGCGCCGTCGGCGGCAGCTCGGGGTATTCGGCCATCGCGGCCATCGCTGCGGCCGCGAGGTCGTCCGGGGTCTCGGGCTCCTCGTCGATGACCTTGGGTGCCTTGCGCTTGCGCGGCGGCCGCGCGGCCGCGCGTTCGGCCGGAGGCGGGTCCGCCTCGTCGTCGTCGGCGGCGGCGTCGGACTCGGACTCGGCGACCGCCGTCGCCGACGATGCCCCGCGTCCCGGGGGCGCCGAGTCGATCGCCGGCAGGTCCTCCGGGGGCGGAGCCAGCTCCAGCGCGCGCTCGGCGGCGGCGGAGAGGCCCGTGCCCGCGCGCCGACGCCCCACGCCGACGACCGCGCGCACGGGGTTCCACCAGAGCGTCGCCGCACTCGCCACCGAGGCGAGCACGAGCCAGACGAGCCAAGCCCCACCCGCTCCGAACCACGCGCGCAGGTAGAACGCCACGAAGTTCCCCAGCAGCCCCGCCCACGCGTCCACATCGCGCGGGGCGCCTCGGAGCATCGAGACCCCGACCGGCACGAGCACGAGCATCGTCGCGAGGAAGGCGAGCCATTGCCGCTCGCCGTCGCGGCGGACGCGGCCGAAGAGGCGCAGCCCCTGCACCGCCGGCATCACCGCCAGCAGGGCGGCCGCCGGCAGCCCCACGAGATAGGCGGCGATGCCGCGCCCGCAGGCGCCGACCGGCCCGAAGATGCGCGCGGCCGCGCCGCACGCCTCCGGGCTCACCGTGCGTTCGACGACCAGCGCGCCCGCGACGAAGCAGGCGGTGACCAGCAGCAGTACGCCGGCGACCTCGTCCCGCAACCGCTCGGCGCGCGAGGGGACACCGTCCCCCGCCGGCGCGGGCGAGGACGGCGGCGCAGTCCCCCCGTCCTCAGCGGACGAGGTCCGGGCCGAGCTTCGTGACCTGCCGGTCGTGGTAGACGGGGACAACGGGAAAGGCGTCGAGGGTCGCGCAGATCTCGAGGTCCCGGGCGAATCCCGCCTCGACCAGCGCGCGGCCGTGCTCGGACTGTTCGAAGACGCGAGCGAGCGAGTGCTCGAACTTCTTCGCCAGCAACTGGCAGGCGAGCGTCGCGTCGCCGAGTTGCACCTTGGCGTTGCGCTGCACGAGGTGCTTGGCCAGACGGCCGGCGCAGACGGCATCCTCGAGCGAGAAGTGTCCGTCGCGGCCGGCGCACAGCAGCGTCACCGGATTGCCGCCGCGCAGCGCCGCGCGGAGCAGCGCACCGGCGGCGGTGAAATTGGCGAACGAGGCCACGACCACGTCGCGCGCCCCCTGTGTGGCGACGAGCGCGGCGGTGCCGTTGGTGGTGGTGAACAGCAGCGTCTTCCCGCCCACCGACTTGGGCGTGTACTCGGCGGGGGAGTTGCCGAAATCGAAGCCGGGAATGGGGAGCATCTTCCGCTCGCCGCCGAGAAGGACGGCATCGCGGTCCATGCCGCGGGCGCGGGTGGCGGCCTCCTCGGTGGACGCGAAGGGGATCACCGCCCGCGCGCCCGCGTGCAGGGCCGCCGCGATCGTCGTGCTCGCTCGCAGCACGTCGATCACGGCCACGACGCGTCCCGACACGTCCTGTGGCGTCACCTCGTGCGCGCCGAACAGGACGTCGAGCCGGACGCTCACGCGGGATCCTTGAAGCGGTCGAAGTTCCGTTCCAGCCACTTCGTGTCCACGTCGCCGGCCACGAAGTCGGGATCGTTCATGAGCTTGCCGAGGAACGGAATGGTGGTCGCGGGGCCCTGGATGACGAACTGGTCGAGCGCCCACTTCATGCGCTGGATCGCCTCGCGTCGCGTATTGCCGGACACGATGAGCTTGGCGATCATCGAGTCGTAGTACGGCGGCACGCGGTACCCCGTGTACACATGGGTATCGAGTCGCACGCCCGGCCCGCCGGGCGGATGGAAGACCTCGATGTTGCCGGGCGACGGCTGGAAGTTGCGCTGCGGATCCTCGGCGTTGATGCGCACCTCGATCACGTGCCCGCGCATGGGCCCGAGCTGCGGGAACGACAGCGGCTCGCCGGCGGCGACGCGGATCTGCTCCTTCACGAGGTCCACCCCGTAGAGCTGCTCCGTCACCGGATGCTCGACCTGGATGCGGGTGTTCATCTCCATGAAGTAGAACGACCCGTCCTCGTCGAGCAGCATTTCGATGGTGCCGGCGCCGACGTAGTTGATCGACTTCGCCGCCTTGACCGCCGCATCGCCCATGCGTTCGCGCAGCTCGGGGGTCATGACCGGGCACGGCGCCTCCTCGACGAGCTTCTGGTGCCGGCGCTGCACCGAGCAGTCGCGCTCCCCCACGTGGATGAGCGTCCCGTGCATGTCGCCGATCACCTGGAATTCGACGTGCCGCGGGCGCAGGAGGAACTTCTCGACGTACACGTCGCCGTTGCCGAAGGCGGAGAGGGCCTCCTGCCGGGCGAGCGTGAAGTTGCGCACGAACTCGTCGGCGTCGCGGGCGACGCGCATCCCCTTGCCGCCGCCGCCGGCGGCGGCCTTGATGATCACCGGGAAGCCGCTGCGCTCGGCGAACGCCAGCGCCTCGTCGGGATCCTCGACGGGCCCCGGGGTGCCGGGCACCACCGGGACGCCCGCCGCGGTGGCGGTGCGGCGCGCGGTGGCCTTGTCGCCCATCGTCCGGATCTGCTCGGGCGTCGGGCCGATGAAGGTCAGGTTGGACGCCGCGCACGTCTCGGCGAACTCGGCGTTCTCGGCGAGGAAGCCGTAGCCCGGATGGACCGCGTCGGCGCCGGTGATCTCCGCGGCGGCGATCAGTCGCGGGATGTTCAGGTACGAGTCGCGACCGGGCGGCGGGCCGATGCAGACGTCGTCGTCGGCGAACCGGACGTGCAGCGACTCGCGGTCGGCCTCGGAGTACACGGCGACGGTCTGCACGCCGAGTTCGCGGCAGGCGCGGATGATGCGCAGGGCGATCTCCCCGCGGTTGGCGATGAGGACCTTCCGGAACACGGCGGCCTCACCCCTGCTGGAACGGATCCCAGGTCTGGTCGCTGGTCGCCCCGACCCCCTGGGCGCGCAGCGCGAACTCGCTCGGGTTCGTCGCGTAGAACATCGCGCTCTCGTACGAGATCGCCCCCTTGGTGTACCACTGCATGAGCGACTGGTCGAACGTCTGCATGCCGTACTGGACGGTCCCCTCGCGGATGAGGTCGGGGATGTTGAGCTGGGCCTGCTGGTCGCGGATCTGGTCGCGCACCGCGGCGGTGTTGATCAGCACCTCGGCGGCCGGCACGCGGCCCGGCCGGTCCACGCGCGGGACCAGCCGCAGCGACACGATGGCGGAGAGCGCGCTCGAGAGCGCGAACCGCACCTCGGACTGCTGGTGCGGGGGGTAGAACGACATGACGCGGTTGATCGTCTGGGTCGCGTCGGTCGTGTGCAGCGTACTGAGCACGAGATGCCCGGTGTCCGCCGCCTTGAGCGCCGTGTCCAGCGTCTCGAGGTCGCGGATCTCGCCGATCATGATGATGTCCGGGTCCTGCCGCAGCACGCGCCGGAGGGCGGCGGCGAAGGAACCGGTGTCGGTGCCGACCTCGCGCTGGTTGATGTGACAGAGCTGGTCGCGATGCAGGAACTCGATCGGGTCCTCGATCGTGATGATGTTCGCGGCCCGCTTCTGGTTCACGTGCTGGATCATGCTGGCGAGGGCGGTGGACTTCCCCGACCCCGTGATCCCGGTGACGAGCACGAGCCCGCGCGGCTTCATCGCGATCTGCTCGACGACCGGCGGCAGGTTGAGCTCGCCGACCGTCTGCGCCTGGAAGGGGATCACGCGGAACGCGTACGCGATCGTGCCGCGCTGCTGGTACACGTTCACGCGGAACCGCCCGATGCCCGGGACGCCGAGCGCGAAGTCCGCCTCCTTGTGCTCGGAGAACTCCTTGATCTGCCGGGGCGGCATCGTCTGCTCGGCGACGCTCCGGAGGTCCTCCGGCCGGAGCGCGGGGTACGCGGCCGCGACCAGCTCGCCGTTCAGCCGCAGCGTCGGCGGGCGCCCCACCTTCAGGTGGAGGTCCGACGCCCCCTGCTTGATCATCTCCTGCATCACCGCCTTGTAGTTGTAGGCGGTGGATCCGCCCACCGACGAGCTGCCCACGGCGGGCGTCGCGCCGCCGACCGGGGAGACGTGCGAATTAGCCATTCGGGTCAACCTTGAAGAGGACCTGCCCGTACTCGACCGGCTGCGCGTCGGCGACGCACACCTCGACGATCGTGCCCGAGAACTCGCTCTCGATCTCGTTCATGATCTTCATCGCCTCGATGATGCAGACCGTCTGGCCCTGCGCGACGCGCGTCCCCTGGGCGACGTAGGCGTTCGCGGTCGGCTCCGGCCGAGCGTAGAAGGTGCCCACCATCGGCGACTTGATCTCGCGCAGCGCCCGCGCGGGTGCCGGCTCCGCCGGCCGGTCCGGAGACCCGGCGGGCGCCCCGGCGGCCGGCGGGGGAGCGGCCGGCGACGCCGGCATCGCCGGCATCGCCGGTATCGCCATCGGCGACGCCATCGAGATGCCGCGCATGGCCGGCGTCTTGGCGAGGCGGATCTTCATCCCCTTCTCCGAGGTGATCTCGAGCGAATCCACCGTGGATTCGTCGAGCATCTCGAGCAGCTTCTTCACGTAGCGCAGGTCGATCACGGTTCCCCTCGGAAAAGCCCGTCAGTCCACCGCCAGCAGGTCGCGCGGCGCGCGCGTCAGCACGGTCGCGCCGGACCCCGACAGCACCACATCGTCCTCGACGCGGATGCCGCCCCACCCCGGGAGGTACACTCCCGGCTCGATCGTCACCACCGCGCCCGCCGGCAGGGGCGCCTCGGCCGTCTTCGAGAGCCGCGGCGCCTCGTGCACTTCGAGCCCGATCCCGTGCCCGAGCGAGTGCCCGAAGGCCTCGCCGTACCCGGCATCTGCAATGTACCCCCGCGCGACGGCGTCGGCATCCCTGCCCGTCATCCCGGCCCGTACCGCCGCCGCCGCCGTCGCGTTCGCGCCGGCCACCACCGCATGCACCTCGCGCTGCCGGGCATCGGCGGGCCCCGCGACGACGACCCGCGTGAGGTCGCTGACGTAGCCGCGGCAGCGCGCCCCGAAGTCGAGCAGCAGCAGTTCACCGCGCTGCCACGGACGGTCCGACGCGCGGGCGTGCGGCAGGGCGCTGCGCGGTCCCGAGGCGACGATCGGCTCGAACGGCGCGGTCTCGCTGCCCGCGTCGCGCAGCGCGTGTTCGAGCACGCCGCAGATCGCCAGCTCCGTCATCCCGGGCCGGATGCGCTCGAGTGTCGCGGCCAGCGCCGCCTCGGCGATGCGGCACGCGGCGACGATCGCCGCGACCTCGTCGGCGTCCTTGACCGCGCGGTGGCGCTCGACCGCGTCGAGCAGCGGCCGCCACTGCCAGCGCCCCCCGTCCTGCGGGTCGAGCAGGCGCGCGAAATCCCGGTGCAGGAGGTGCGCCGACTCGAATCCCGCCGTCTCGACGCCGCCGAGCCGCCCGAGTTCGCGCCACAGCGCGGTCCAGAGCGACTGCGACTCGACGACCACGCGGGCCGCCTCCCCGACCTCGTCGGCGGCCTGCGCCTCGTAGCGGAAGTCGGTGCACAGCACGCGTTCGTGCGGGGTCACCAGCAGCAGCGCGTTCGACCCGCTGAACCCCGTCAACCACCGGATGTTGGGAAGACTCGTCACGACGAGCGCGTCAACGTGCTCCGCGGCCAGGCCGGCGACCACCTGTGCGGCGCGCCAGGGCCGTCGCTCGCCCCCCGTCACGGGCGGCCGGTGCCGTCGCGCAAGCGCCCGACGAGGCCACGCAACGCCAGTTCGTAGCCCTGTGCCCCGAACCCCACGACCACCGCCAGTGCTCCCGGCGCGAGCAGCGACCGGCGGCGCTCCGGCTCCCGCGCGTACACGTTGGTGAGGTGGACCTCGACGTACGGCACCGCCACGGCGGCGAACGCATCGCGGAGCGCCAGCGAGGTGTGGCTGTAGGCACCCGCATTGATCAGCGCCCCGTCACACGTCCCCCGCAGCGCGTGGATCGCGTCGATGAGCGCCCCCTCGTGGTTCGACTGCAGGCACGTCAACGACGCCCCCAGTTCCGCCGCGACGGCCGCGCAGCGACCCTCGACCTCGGCGAGCGTCGTCGTGCCGTAGCGGGCCGGCTCGCGCGTGCCGAGCAGGTTGAGACTCGGCCCGTTGAGCAGCGCGAGCTTCACTGCCGCTTGAGCCCGTCGAGCCAGCGGGAGAACTCGGCCAGTTCGGTCTCGCCGCCGGCGGGGGCCTCGGCCGCCGTCCTGGGTGCCGCCGAGAAGAACTGGTCGAACGAGAACGCGGCGCTCGTGCGCGGTGCCGGCGGCGGCTCGAAGACGGCCTTGAGCGACAGCTCGTCGCGCGCCGGGGCCGTCGGGGCGCCCGGCATCGCGGTGGACCCGTCGTACAGCGCCGCCAGCGCGAGCGCTGCGGCTTCGTCTGCGGGGTTTGTCGGCGGGCCGAACAACGCCTCGAGCCCCGTCGGCCATCGCCCCGCAGGGTCGGTCGCCACTCGGGCGGCCGTCACCGCGGTGACCTCGAGGACGTTCACGGGGGCGACCGCGCCCGTCACGGCCGCCGCCGCCGGCGCCGTGGTCGGCGAGACCGCCCCGAGACCGCCGGCCGCCAGCCGTTGCAGCCATACCCGCGCCGTCAACCCGGCCGGGGCGAACCGGGCCTCGATCTCCGCGAGGCGACGGGCCAGACTCGGGTCGCCGGGCCGCGCGGCCAGCAGAGCCCGGTACACCTCTGCGGCCTGCGCGTACAGCCCCTGCCGCTCGAGCACCTCGCCCATCGCCTCCGTCACGAACGCCGGCGACGCGGCCGGCGTCGGCACGCGCGGCGCGGCGGCGCGGCCGGCCGGCGTGGCCGGCGTGGCCGGCGTGGCCGGCGTGGCCGGCGTGGCCGGCGTGGCCGCGCTCGGGCGCGGCGCGGCCACCGGATCCTCGGGCTCCGCCAAGGCGAAGCTCGGCGGCACGGGGGGCGGCAGCGGGGGCTCGGTCGCGAGGGCGTCGGTCGTATCCTGCTCGGGCAATGCCTGCAGGTCGAACATCGGCTGCGGGGGCTCCGCAACGGCCGCGGCAAGGTCGCCGAGGGGATCGTCCATGAACTCGACCGCAGCGTCGGTCTGCCCGGAGGCCAGGCCCAAGGGCGACTCGTCGTCCGGCACGAGGCCGGCGACCTGCGCCTCGAGATGCAGCAGCGGGCTTTCCGGATCGGGGAAGCCGCTCCCGCCACCGAGCAGCGAGTCCGCAGACGCGTCACCGAACCCCTCGAGCATCTCCATCGGGAGGTCGGCGAGGGGATCGCCCGACGGCACGTCGCCGAGCGGTGGATGGCGCAGTTCCTCGGCCGACGGCATCTCGAGGTCGTCCGGGGCCGGGGGCGAGATCGCGCGGGACGCCTCGAGGAGGCGCTGCACCTCCTGTGGCGCGATCTCCAGCGTGTCCGGCAGCGGTTCGACGATGCGCTCGGGCGGCAGGGCGGAGGTCGGCGGGACGGTCGGCGCGCGGGTGCCGGGGAACGCCATCGGGGCGAAGACTGCGGCGTCCTCGGCACGGAGGGCCTCGGCCACGGGATCGAGCGCCCCGGGCATCCCATCGTCGAGGTCGCCGGGCAGGGCCGGCGCCGCCGGCCCGGACTCGGCCGCTGCCGGGGAGGCCGACGCTCCCGGTTCGGCCGTGCGCCCGGCCCCGTCGTCGTCGGGCGCGAGCCCCGCGAACCCCTCGACGGAGACCTTGGCGGCGAGGTCGCGGACGAGCCCGGCGATCTCCTCGTTGCGCGGGTCGGCGTCGAGGACCCGCTGGTACCAGGTCCGGGCCCCGGGAGCGTCCCCGCGGGCGTGCGCGATGTCGCCCAGATGGCGGAGCGCGATGAGGTTTTCCGGATCGAGGGCGAGCGCCGACGAGAACACCTGCTCGGCTTCGTCGAGCCGGCTGGCCTCGAAGAGCGCCTGGCCGAACACGATGTGCCCCGACATGTGGCCCGGCTGCTCGGTGAGGTGCTGCCGGCAGATCTCGATGGCCTGCTCGAGGTTGCCCGACTTGCGGTACTCGTTCGCCAACGGGGCGAAGTACCGGCGCGGGTTCTCCTCGAACTTCTTCATCAATTCGTCGATCCGGGCGCTCGTGCCCATGGCACAACCTCGTCGTCGCCGGCGGCGTCGCGGCGTTCAGGTGCGGTCAACCTAACATCCCGGCACGGCCGTTCTCAATTCGGAAGTGCCCGATTTCCTTGATTTTGGCTCACGTCGGCCGGTACGTTTCTTGGCTTGTCCTACCCATCGGCGGCGGGAGGCGGCTTCGTGACCGCACCGCCCCTGCCCGACCGTTTCCCGCCCCTCTCGCAAGGAGCACGACCCCGGTGTTGGAGTCGTTTCGCAGTGCCGCCAAGTACATCTGGATCCTCCTGATCATCGTCTTCGTCGGCGGGTTCCTGCTGTTCGAGACGTCGGGACTGCTCGGTCGCGCCCCCGTCACCGCCACGACGGCGGTCGCGGTCGTGAACGGGCGCGAGGTGCCCTACCAGACGTGGATCGCGGTCGCCCAGAACCTCGCCCAGCAGGAGGAGCAGCGCTTCGGACGCGGCCTGACGCTCGACGAGCGTGCCCGGGTGGACGATCAGGCCTTCGAACAGCTGGTCGGTGACCTCCTCCTCCGGCAGGAATACGACAAGCGGGGCATCCGGGTCACGGACCAGGAGGTCATCGACGCGGCGCGGTTCGCCCCGCCCCCGCAGCTGATGCGCGCGCCGGAGCTGCAGACGGACGGGCGGTTCGACATGGACAAGTACCAGCGGTTCCTGTCGTCGCCGGCGGCCAAGCAGCAAGGACTGCTGGCGCAGCTCGAGAGCTACTACCGCGAGGAGATTCCGCGACAGAAGCTCTTCCAGCAGATCGCGTCGGAGGTGTGGGTGTCGGACGCGCGGCTCTGGGAGGCGTGGCGCGACCAGCGGGACACCGTCGTCGCGACGTTCGTCCAGTTGACGCCGGAGGATCTCAAGGTGAATCCCCCGGCGGTCAGCGAGGCCGAGGTCAAGCAGTACTACGAGGCGCACACGGACGAGTTCGACCGGCCGGGCCGTGCGCTCGTCTCGGTGGTGAGCATCCCCCGCACGGTCACCGCCGCCGACACGGCGGCGGCCCGCCAGCGGCTTCTGGCCCTGCGCCAGGAGATCGCGTCGGGGAGCCGGTCGTTCGAGGACGCGGCGAAGGCCGAGTCGGCCGACTCGGCCTCGGGCCGTGACGGGGGCGCGCTCGGCACCGGGGGGCGCGGCCGGTTCGTGGCGCCGTTCGAGACGGCCGCCTATGCGCTCAAGGCGGGGCAGCTGTCGGAGCCGGTGCTGACGCAATTCGGCTTCCACCTCATCAAGCTCGAGAAGCGCGAGGGCGACAACCTCACCCTGCGGCACATCCTCCTCAAGATCGGCCAGAGCGATTCCTCGGCGACGCGCACGGACCGCCGGGCCGACTCGCTTTCGACGATGGCGGCCGGCAGCGACGTGGCGGCCAGGTTCGACTCGGCGGCGACGCGGTTCGCGTTGGCCAAGGTGCAGTTGGTGGCGATCGAGGGCGAGCCGCTCATCGGCGGCGACGGCCGCGTGGTGCCCAGCGTCTCGGCGTGGGCTTTCGGCGGAGCGAAGATCGGTGAGTCGAGCGACCTCTTCGACGACGAGCGCGCCTACTGGCTGGCGCGGCTCGACTCGCTCCAGCTCAAGGGGGTGCAGCCGCTGGAGCGGGTCAAGGACGAGATTCGCGCGAAGCTGCAGCGGCGGAAGGCGGTCGCGACGCTCCGCCCCCGCGCCGAGGCGCTGGCCGACCGCGCGAAGCAGGCGACGCTCGAGGCCGCCGCCACGGAAAGTGGGCTGCCGCTCAGCACCGGGCGTCCGTTCACGCGACTGACGGCCGTCTCCGGGCTGGGGCGCGCCAACGAGGCGATCGGCGCGGCCTTCGCGCTGGCGCCGGGGGCGATCTCCGCCCCGATCGAGACCACCGAAGGGATCGTCGTGCTGCGCGTGGACCGGCGGGTGTCGGCCGACTCGGCCGCGTGGGTGGCCCAGAAGAAGCAGCAGCGCGAGTTCATCCTGCGCACCCTGCGTGAGAACCGCGTGCGGGTGTACCTCGACGAGCTGCGGAAGTCGTCCTCGGTGAAGGACAAGCGGCGCGAGATCCAGGAAGCGACGCGCCAGTCGGCGTAGCCGGTCGGCGTAGCCGGTCGGCGTAGCCGGTCGGCCCGTCCGGCAGCATGGCGCGCATCAGTCGCGCATCAGACGCGCGAACGGGGGGCGCAACCGACTCGGTTGCGCCCCCCGTTCGTTTCCCGTCAGGGCCCGACCCCCGCAGCGTCGGTCGCGACCGCGCCGCCAGAGGGGGACGTCAGTTCATCAGGCGCTTCGGCTCCGGTTGCTCCTCGCCCGCCGGCGGCGTCGGCGCGGCACCGGTGCCGAGCTGCTGCGAACGGTCGGGGGCGCGCATCTCGTTGCCGACCTCGTTGATGTTGCGCTTGAACTCCTTGATCCCCTTGCCGAACGAGCCGGCGATCTCCGGGATGCGCTTGGCACCGAAGACGAGGAGGATGATCACCAGGACGATGACCAACTCGCCCATTCCGAGATTGAACGGCACAGAACCTCCTAGAAGAGGGAACGCGCGATCAAGTACGCCACCAGGACCCCCACCAGGGACAGCAGTGAGACGTCCAGGGCGATCGGTCCGACCGCGAACTTGATGATGACGAGATCGATGGGCATCGGGCCCACCGACGGGGTGACGCCGGTCGTGAGGAACTCCTTCACCGCGCCGACCGGCAGGAACCGGCGCGCGAAGGCGGTCAGGAAGCCGCCGACCACGAATCCGATGGCCAGCACCGCTCCGTGATACATCGGACGACGACGGGACGACCCTCGCATCGCCATGTCAGCCCCGTCGGTCCATGACGTAGGCGAGCATGCCGGTGAGCGCGGCCTTGGCCGGTCCGTCCGGCACTGTCCGGAGCGCCGCCTCGGCCTCGAGGGCGTACTCGACCCCCCGGCGCCGGGCGTACTCGAGCCCGCCGGAGGCGGCCACGATCGAGACGACGCCCGCCACCGCCTCGTCGCTCGGATCGTCGGAGCGGAAGAGGGCATCCACCTGCGCCCGGTCCGCGGGCCCCATGGCCTTGAGGGCGGCGATCAGGGGGAGGGTGACCTTGTGCTCCTTGAGGTCGAGGCCGTGCGGCTTGCCGGTCGTGTCCTCGAAGGCGACGTAGTCGAGCAGGTCATCGGCGACCTGGAAGGCCATCCCGAGGCGCTCGCCGAACGTCGCCAGCGCCGCCCGGTGGGCCGGTGCCCCGACGAGCGCGCCGACCTCGCACGCCGCGCGGAAGAGGGCGGCGGTCTTGCTGGCGATGAGGCGCTCGTAGTCGCCCTCGGCGAAGTCGAGCATCTGCACGGCGCCGAGCTGCCGGATCTCGCCGAGCGTGAGTTCGTGCGACGCCCGGGCGAGCACCGCCAGCGCGCTCCACTCGCCGCGCTCGCTCAGCTCGAGGAGGGCGCGCGAGTAGAAGTAATCGCCCATGATGACCGCGACCTGATGGCTGAACGCGGCATTGACCGTGGGCAGCCCGCGGCGGAGCGCGGAGTGATCCACGGCATCGTCGTGGACGAGACTCGAGAGGTGGATCAGTTCGACGATCGCCGCCATCTCCTCCGCGCGCGCCTCGACGCGGCCCTCGACCTCGCTCGTGAGCAGCAGGAGGGTCGGCCGCACCATCTTGCCGCGCATCTGCATCACGTGGCGAGCGACGTCCTGGGCGACCGGTTCGGTGGAGGATCCGGCGAGGCGCTGCAGGTGGCTGACGACCCGCTCCAGCCGGGCCCGGACAGGGGCCTGAATGACCCGCAGGGCCGAGGCGAGGTCGAGGGCCGGCACCACGGGCAGGTCGGCGGCGCGCGGGGCCACCCCCGTCATCGGGACACCGATCCGAGGGCCGAGACCCGCTGGGCGACGTCGCGGAAGCCGATGTCCACGGCGTAAACGCGCTCATAGGCCGACAGTGCGTCCGTCGGCCGCTGCTGCGCCTCGTAGGCGTTTCCGAGAAGGTAGAGCACACCGATCAACTGCGCGTCGTCGGCCGACGGTTCCATCGTGGCCTTGTGGAGGATTGTCGCCGCCACCGGCCACATCTGCTTCTCGATGAAGCACTGCCCCAGGGCCTCGTGGGTCCGGATCCGGTGTCTCGTGCCGCGGAGGGCCTTCTGGAACTCCCCGATCGCCTCGTCGAGCAGGCCCATCTCCTTGAACGCGACGCCGAGGTCGTAGTGGGAGTCGTAGTCCTCTTCCTCGACGTTCTCCGCCACTCCCTGCTTGAACCTCCGGAGCATGTCCTGGAAGTCGGCATCCTCGTCTCCGGTGGGCTCGTGCTCGGAGACGACCATCCGGGTGCTCTTCTCGGGCTCGTCGTCGCGCAGCAGGTCACCGAGGTCGATGAAGTCGCCGCCGGCGGCGACCGGGGGAACCGGCGGCGGCGCGACGGCGGCCGCGAGCGGCGTCTCCAGAGAACCGGTATAGCGAGCCGGTGCCTTGTCCCGGGGCTTGTCCCGGGGCTTGTCGCGCGCCGCCTCCCGGCTCGCCGTGTCCCGCGGCGGCGCCTCGGGCAGTGCGAGCGCCTGCAGCGCCGTGGTGGCCCGCGCCTCGCCGGGCGCGAGATCGAGCACCCGGCCGTACACCGAGCGGGCCTTGTCGGCCTGCCCGTCGCGGAGGAGCGAGTCGGCGAGGTCCACGTAGGCCTCCACGAGTCCGGCCCGGTCACCGGACCGGAAGCAGTACTCAACCCGCTTCTGCTGGTGCTTGATCGAGTTCGGCATGAGGCGGACGATCTCCTCGGCGACGGATCGCGCCGAGATGAGGTCGTCGCCCGTCTCATAGCCGACCATCGCGGCCTCGAGGGCGGAGATGCCGGCCCCCCGCTCGCCGTCCTCGAGGAGCGCCTCGCCGAAGGTGCGCATGAGGTCCCAGTTCTCCGGCTCCCGGTCGAGGCGAGCCCGCAGCGACAGGACGTTGCGCGCCAGCGAGACGCTGGTGCGGCGCGGCGGGGGCGCCTCCACCGCGGCCGGGGGCGGCTCGTCGGCCATGAACATGGCGATCTCGTCGGCCACGGTGCGCGCCTCGGCCGGCGGGTCCTCCGCCGGTGCCTCGGGGTGCGGGAGCCCGTCGAACGAGAAGGCGTCATCGAGCAGCGACGACGTCTCGGCCGGCGATGGATCGAGGAACGCCGGCTGTGTGGACGTCGCACGGCTCGCGGTGGCATCCGTGGGCGACTCGGTGACCCCGCCTTCGTCGGTGATGAACGGGAGGTCGAACGGATTCGCGTCGGCAGCGGGCGCGGACGGTCCGGCCGCAGCCGGTTCGCCGGCGTCCAGATACGCGAAGTCGCCACCGGCGTCGGCGGGCGTATCCGCGACGGGCTGGTCGCCGGCGAACCGCTCGACGGGAAGGCCCACGGACCCGCCGTACTCCGCGAGCACCGACCCCGCCTCCAATCCCGCCAATGGCTCGATGTCGAGGAGCGGCAGCGCCTCCGGCTCGGCCGGCGGCGGCACCACGGGCGGCGCGGGGCGAGGAACCACCGGCGACGACGGTGGCGACAGCGACAGGAGCGGCAGGTCCGATGTCGTCGGCTTCACCGCCGGTGGTGCGGCTTTCGGCGCGTGAGCGGCGCGCGGTGCCGCGGCCGGGGCGGGGGGGGCCACGGTCGGGGCGGGGGCCGGCGACTTCGGCGTCCGCTTGGGCGCGTCCGCGGAAAGGTCGTCGAGGTCGAGGAAGACCAGCTCGCTCGACTTCCGGTGCTTGGCCGTCCCCGCCGACGCCGACGGCTCGACCGACGGATCGAGCGCCTTCATCCGGGTGGCCGTGGCCACCGCCTCGGCGGAGTTGCCCTCCTCCGTGTAGCGCTCGAACAGGATCTGCAGCTGCTCGAGCGCCTCGGCCTTGCGCCCCTCCTTCGAGAGCTGGTCCGCCAGCATGAGACGGATGTCGTCCTGGTCGGGACAGAGGTCGGCGAACTCCTTGAGGGCGCGAAACGCCTCGTTGAGGTTGCCCTCCTTCTGCTTCCGCGTGGCGTACTCGAGGAAGTTGGCCTTGGCGTCCTGCTTGAAGCCCTTCCGCGCGGCGACCTTCCCCAGCTTGTAATAGACGCTGATGCGCCCCGGCGACTGCCGGAGGATCTTGTTGCAGAGCGCGATCGCGTTGTTGTAGAGCCCCTGATCGTCGTACCGATCGACGGCGCGCTCGAACATCTCCATCGCGTCGCCGATCTGGCCGGCGCGCAGGTACATGTCGCCGACGCGATTGAACAGCGACACGTCCTCGTCGCCTTCGTCTTCGTCGAGCACCTGACGGTAGAGGGCGAGCGCCTTGTCGAACTGCTTCTTCTGTTCGAACTCGGCGGCCTTCTTCTTCAGGGCAGCTGCGGATGATGCCATGATCGGGGAAAAGGCGAAAACGCCCGGCGCGGGGCCGGGACGGTATCACCCGTTGAAGCTAGGCCTCGCACCGAGTGGCGACAAGGAACACGACACCGTCCAGCAGAGGAGCCCGTCACTGGCCCGGCCGTCCTATTGCCTGGCGGCCGGACGCCGGTGGCCGAGCCGTCAGTCGTAGCCGGGACTGCGCCACGCCGGCCGGCCCGCCACCCACGTCGCCAGGCAGCGGTGATCGCCGCTCCAGTAGGGGATCTCGCGCACGTCCTCGACCTCGAAGAGGGCGAGGTCGGCGCGAAACCCGGGTGCGAGCTGCCCCGTCTCGTGCGCGAGCCCAAGCGCCGCCGCCCCATTGACGGTCGCGGCGAGGACCGCCTCGGCCACCTGCAACCGCAACTGGCTCACCGCGAGGGTGAGGACGAGCGGGAAGTTCGGCGTGGGAGAGGTCCCGGGATTGAAGTCGGTCGCCACCGCGACCGCCGCACCGGCCTCGAGGAGCGCCCGCGCGGGCGCCTGCGCCGTCTTGCCGAGGAACATCAGCGTGTGCGGAAGCAGGGTGGCCACGGTCCCGGCGGCGGCGAGCGCGCGAATGCCGGCCTCGCTGATCGCCCCCAGATGGTCGGCGGACACCGCGCCCAGCTCGGCCGCCAGCTCGGCGCCGCCGCTCGGGGAGAGTTCGTCGGCGTGCAGCTTGAGACCGAGGCCGCGGGCGGCCGCGGCCTGCAGCAGCCGCCGTGCCTCGGGGACGGTGTACACGCCGGGCTCGCAGAAGACGTCCGCGAACCGGGCAAGCCCGCCCTCGGCCACGGCCGGCAGCAGCTCGTGCTCGAGCAGGTCGAGCCATCGCGCGCGCGCCGCCGCGTCGCCGCGCGACTCGAGCGGGATCTCGTGCGCGCCGAGGAAGGTCGGGACGACGCGCAGCGGTGCGACGGCCGCGAGGCGGCGGATGGCCCGCAGCGACTTGAGCTCGTCCTCGACGCTGAGCCCGTAGCCGGACTTCACCTCGACCGTGGTCACCCCGTGCATCGCCAGCCGACGCAGCCGATCGCGCCCGAGTGCCACCAGCGCGTCCTCGTCGCGGCTGCGGAGGTCGCGCACACTCGCGTGGATGCCGCCGCCTCGCGCGGCGATGGTCATGTAGTCGGTGCCTGCGGCGCGGAGCTCCTGCTCGGCGTGGCGCGGGCGGCCGAAGAGGGCGTGGGTGTGCGAGTCGCAGAAGCCCGGGAGGAGCACGCCGCCGCGGGCGTCAACGACCTCGGCGTGGGGATGCGCGGCCTCGAGGCGGGCGCGCGGGCCGACGGCCGAAATGCGGTCCCCCCGCACGAGCACGGCGCCGTCGGGGATCACGCCGAGCCCCTCGGGCGACTGCGGGCCCCGCCGCGCGGCGGCGGGCCCCGCGCAGGTGACGACCTGCGCGCAGTGCGTGAAGAGGCGCTCGTGCGGCGCAGGGGCGTCCGCGGCCGACGTCATGCCGTGCCGAGCACGTCGAGCACGCGGCTCGGGCGGAGCGGGGCCTGCGCCTCGCCGCGGCAGGCGTAGTAGCAGCGATCGCAGGCGATCGGCGCATACCGCCGGAACGCCGACCAGTGGAAGTCCGTGGGGAAGTCGGGGCACCGCTTCACGTGGCCGACCGGATCGACGTGGATCGTGCGGAGGCCGGACCGGCAGGGCTCGCGCATCGCGCCGCGCGTCCACTGCGGGATCGTCTCGAGGTAGTGATCGGAGTTGGTGATCACGCCGCGCCGTCGCCGCTTGTACGCGAGCAGCTCGGCGACGACGGCCTCGAGCTCGGCCTGATGCGCCGCCGCGAGTCGGGGGGCCCCGTTGCCGTTCTTGAAGTCGGTGTACACCGAGAAGTTGACGCCCGCGCGCAGCTCCCGGGCCCGGTGCACGATCGGCAGCAGCTGGTCGAGGTTGTCGTTCTTGATGACCGTGTTGAAGCGCACGTTGACCCCGCGGGCGCGCACGGCGGCGGTCGTGGCCATGATGCGCTCGACGAGGCCGGGGATGCCGCGCGCCGCGTCATGGCGGGCGTCGAGGTAGTCGAGGGAGATGTTGAACTGGTCCACGCCCGCCTGCCAGAGCGCCGTCGCCCGTTCCGGGGTGAGCATCGCCCCGTGCGTGATGAGCGTGGTGTACTTGAGGCGCACCGCCCGCTCCACGCCGGCGACGAGGTCCTCGAGGTCGCGCCGGAGCGTCGGTTCGCCCCCCGTCCACGTGACGAGCATGGGATTGAAGCGCCGCGCGGCGTCCACGAAGGAGCGCAGCTCGGTGTCCTTCGCCTTCGGGTCGGTCTTCCAGTAGTCGCAGAAGCCGCAGGAGGCGTTGCAGCGCAGCGTGACCTCGAAGTGCACGAGCACCGGCATGCGCCGGGCCCCGAGCCAGGCGTACTTCGCGAGGAAGAGGGGGACGTGGTACGGCTTGTACTTGGCCGAGAGCACGGGTCAGGCGGTGCCGAGCATGGGCAGGTCGATCCCCTCGCGGACGGCCGTCTCGCGCGCGATGGCGTACCCGGCGTCGGCGTGGCGCGCGACCCCCATCCCGGGATCGGCGGTGAGCACGCGTTCGAGGCGGCGAGCGGCGGCCTCGGTGCCGTCGGCGACGATCACCTGGCCCGCATGAATCGAGTTGCCGATCCCGACGCCGCCCCCGTGGTGGATGGACACCCACGTGGCGCCGGCGGCGGTGTTGACGAGGGCGTTGAGCAGCGCCCAGTCGGCGATGGCGTCCGACCCGTCCTGCATCGCCTCGGTCTCGCGGAACGGCGACGCCACCGACCCGGTGTCGAGGTGGTCGCGGCCGATGACGATCGGCGCGGCGACCTCGCCGCGCGCGACGAGCGCGTTCATCGCGAGCGCGAAGCGCGCGCGCTGGCCCTGGCCCAGCCAGCAGATGCGCGCCGGCAGCCCCTGGAAGTGCACCTTCTCGCGGGCGAGGGCGATCCACCGGGCGAGATGCGCGTCGTCCGGGAACAGCTCGAGGACGAGCCGGTCCGTGCGGGCGATGTCGGCGGGATCCCCCGACAGCGCGACCCAGCGGAACGGGCCCTTCCCCTCGCAGAAGAGCGGGCGGATGTAGGCCGGCACGAACCCCGGGATCTCGAACGCGTCGGCGACGCCGGCGTCCTGCGCGACGGTGCGCAGGTTGTTGCCGTAGTCGAAGGTGATCGCCCCGCGGTCCTGGAGCGCGCGCATCGCGCGCACGTGGGCCACCGCCGTGGCGGTCGAGCGGCGCACGTACTCGGCGGGATCGGCCGCGCGCAGGGCGAGGGCTGCCTCGAGGGGCATCCCGTGCGGCACGTAGCCGCCGAGCATGTCGTGCGCGCTCGTCTGGTCGGTCAGCACGTCGGGAACGACGCCGCGGGCGAGGAGCGCCGGCAGCACGTCGGCCGCGTTGCCGACAACGGCGATGCTGACCGCCGTCCGCCGCTCGCGGGCCTGGGCGACCAGCGCCAGCGCCTCGTCGAGGTCGCGGGCGAGGACGTCGCAGTAGCCGGTGGCCAGCCGCTTGCCGATCCGCGCGGGGTCCACGTCAATGCCCAGGAAGACGCCACCCTGCATCGTCGCGGCGAGGGGCTGCGCGCCCCCCATGCCGCCGAGTCCCGCGCTGACGACGAGCCGGCCGGCGAGGTCGCCGCCGAAGTGCGTGCGGGCGACCGCGCCGAAGGTCTCGTACGTGCCCTGCAGGATGCCCTGCGTGCCGATGTAGATCCAGCTGCCGGCCGTCATCTGCCCGTACATCGTGAGGCCAAGCGCCTCGAGGCGGCGGAACTCGTCCCATGTCGAGAAGCGGCCGACGAGGTTGCCGTTGGCGATGAGCACGCGCGGTGCGTCCGGGTGCGTGCGGAACACCGCGACCGGCTTGCCGCTCTGCACGAGCAGCGTCTCGTCATCGCCCAGCCGCTCGAGGGTCGCGACGATCGCGTCGAATGCCTCCCAGCTGCGGGCTGCCCGACCGGTGCCGCCGTAAACGACCAGATCGTCGGGCCGCTCGGCGACCTCGGGGTCGAGGTTGTTCATGAGCATGCGCAGGGCGGCCTCCTGCGGCCAACCGCGGCAGCGCAAGGTGGCACCACGGGGGGCGCGGACGGGCCGGGGACCGGCGGGGGCAACGACGGACATGGGGGCTCCGGGATGGGTCTCAGACGATGCGCGGCCCGAGCGAGGCGAAGGCGCCCTCGCCCACCGCCGCGCCCAGCCGGGCGATGTCGTCCGACAGCGCGCGATCGCCGGCGAGCGGCGCCACGCGGGCGCGCACGCGCCGATGCGCCTCGGCCACGAGCGGCCCGGGCGCGAGCGGCGCGCGGCAGTCGAGCGCCTGTGCGCCGCACATGAGCTCGATCGCGAGCACGTGCCGGACGTTGTGCACGACGCGCCGGAGCTTGAGGGCGGCGCCCATCGCCATCGGCACGACGTCCTCCTTCGACCCGTCGGTGGGGATGGTGTCCACACTCGCCGGCGTGCAGAGCGTCTTGCACTCGCTCGCCAACGCCGCGGCGGTCACCTGCGCCATCATGAAGCCGCTGTGCGCGCCGGCGTCGGGGGACAGGAAGGGCGGCAAGCCCTGGTTGAGGTCGGGATGGACGAGCCGGTCGGTGCGCCGTTCGCTCATGGTGGCGAGGTTCGTGAGAGCGATCGCAAGCACGTCCGCGGCCATCGCCACCGCCTGCCCGTGGAAGTTGCCCCCCGAGCGCAGGGTGCCGTCCTCGAAGACGAGGGGATTGTCGGTCGCGGCGTTGAGTTCGCGCGACACGAGCCCGGTGCAGAACCGGAGGGCGTCGAGCGCCGGCCCGTGCACCTGGGGCACGCAGCGCAGGGCGTAGGCGTCCTGCACGCGAGGGTCGCCGTCGCGATGCGACTCGCGGATGGCGGAGCCCTCGGCCAGCGCCCGCAGCAGCGCGGCCGACGCCTGCTGCCCGTCCTGCCCCCGGACCTCGTGGATCCGCGCCTCCCATGCGTCGGGGGTGCCGAGCAGCCCGTCGAGCGTCATCGCGGCCGCCACGTGTGCGGTGTGCCACAGTCGCCAGGCCTCGGCCAGCGCGAGCGTGGCGACCGCCGTGTGCGCCTGCGTGCCGTTGATGAGCGTGAGGCCTTCCTTGGGGGCGAGAGGGATCGCGGCGAGGCCGTGCGCGGCGAGCACCCCGGCCGCCGGGCGGAACGCGCCGTCGTCCCACAACTCGCCCTCGCCGATGAGCGTGGCGGCGAGGTGGGCGAGCGGCGCGAGGTCGCCCGAGGCCCCGACGCTCCCCTGCTCCGGCACGCGGGGCCAGAGCCCGGCGTTGAGCATCGCCGCCAGCCGCTCGACCAGCAGCGCCCGCGCCCCTCCGTGGCCCGTGGCCAGCACGTTGGCGCGCAGCAGCATCATCGCGCGCACCTCGCGTTCGGGGAGCGGCGCGCCGACGCCGGCCGCGTGCGACCGCACGAGGTTCACCTGCAGCTCCGCCAGCCGGCCCGGCGGAATCGCCACGTCGCTCAGCTTGCCGAAGCCGGTGGTGACGCCGTAGGCCACCGCTCCTCGGGCCACGAGGTCATCGACGACGGCCCGCAACCGCGCCATGCGGCCGGCCGCGGCGGGAGCCAGGGTGACCGGGGCCCGCCCGTCCGCGACGGCGACGACGTCAGCGATCGTCAGTGACCGACCGTCGAGGGCGATGGAGCGGGGCTCGGACATCGGGGAAAGGTCCTCCATTGCACGCCGCGCATCAAGCGGGCGCACGCCGCGTCAGAAGCCGAGCGAGCCCTGCGTGCGCCGGTCGTAGTTGAACTTGAGGTTGGGCTCGGCCTTCAGGGCGATGAAGAAGTTGAAGAACACCGCCCCGTTGGGGGCCTGCGTGAAGGCGAAGGTGGCCCGCCAGTCGTGCAGTTCGCGCTGGAACGACACGACCTGCGCCGCGAACTGATTCGTGACGAAGTCGTACGAGGTGCTCCACTGCGCCGTCCACTTGGGCGTGAGGTTGAAGCCCATGTTCCACGAGGCGTTGGTGACGGGCGGCGCGAGCACGGGCGTGAACCCGACGCCGGCGGTGGGGGGCGGCTGCGTCGGGGCGAGCAACGCGGGGTTGAGCACGCACTGGTCGAACTGGAAGGTGTTGGGCAGCAGGAAGCGGCAGGCCTCGCGCGGGTTGAGGGTCTGCAGCGGGGGACCGCCGCGGGGCGGCCGCTGCCGCTGCGACGAGAAGGTCAGCGAGGCCCGCCAGCCCTGCCCCGTCGGGAGCATCTGCTGCGCGGGGGTGACGGGCCCCATGGTGCCCCGGAAGGGATCCATCGCGTTCGGCTGCTGGCCCTGCGGACCCGCCGGTGCCCCCGGCGCGGCCCGGCCGCCCGCCGTCGGGCCCGCACCGAGGCCGAAGGTGCGCGCGATCGCCCGCACGATCGGGTTCTGGGGATCGAGCGACAGCGAGAAGCGCACCTGCTCGCGGAACGGCTCGAAGGTCGCGGTGTCGGATTGGACGTCCCCCTGGAAGAGCGACCAATCCATGCCGAGGTCGAAGCCCGGCAGGAGGTCGGAGCGCAGGGTGAAGTTGAAGCGGTTCGTTTCGAGGCCCGTGGTCCACGCCGGCGCCTCGAGCCCTCGCCGGCGGGCCGAGTCGCGCTTGATCCGGTAGCGCTCGAAGTTGTAGGCGAACGGCGAGGTCTGGAGCGAGAGCAGGCGCACCTTCTCCCCGTCCTGCTCGAGGCCGGTGCTGTCGGGCTTGCCGCGCAGCTTGATCTCGACGTTCTGCGAGAGGCCGAGGGTGATGCTGCTCTGCTGGATCGCGCCGAGATACCCCACTCGCGTCTTGCCCAGCGCCTCCAGCCACTCGTCGGAGACATCGGCCGCCGGGGCGTAGTTGAAGGCGAGCGTCGGATTGAGCGAGTGGCGGATGCGCCGCACCGGGCCCACCCCCGGGAAGATGCCGAAGAGCGTCGGGGCGACGGAGAGGCCGTAAACGAGGCGCTTCGACTGGCGGATCCAGTCGCCGTTGCTGCGCGTGTTGCGGATCGCGAAGGGCCCGCCGTCCACGTTGGACAGCGTGACCGTGGGGGTGAGGTTCCACTTGCCCTGCGAGAACTGCGGCAGGTTGATGCCCGTGTCCCAGTCGAGGGTCGTCTCGTAGTACCGGGCGATGGTGCGGGAGAAGTTGACCGACGTATCGCGCAGTCCGCGGTATTGCAGCGTCTGGGGGAAGTCGCGCAACTGGTCGCCGAACCGGAACGCGTTGCTCCAGACGAAGTTATAGATCTTGACCGGCGTGTTGAACGAGCCGGTCGTGTTGCGCGTGCTCTGGAAGCGCGCCGTCGAATCCACCCGCCCGTCGGAACGGGCCGCGTACGCCCAGGTGAACTCGGTCGCCGGCGCCTGCTGGACCGTCGTCGTGGTCATGTTGACGCTCGGCGTCCACGTCACCGAATCGACCAGCGTGATCGGGCGGGACGTCAGGGAGAGCGTCGGGAACGTGCGGTCCACCTGCGGGCGGCCGGGATACTGTGTCTGCGACCCGCCGAGCTGCAGCGACAGCGGGCCGATGGCGCGCGTGTAGTTCGCCTGGCTGGCGATGAGTCCCAGCGCCACGCGCGGGTCGAGCGCGGTGTTGCGCAGCACCTGCGTGTTGGTGCTGTAGCGCCAGTTGACGTTGAGCGAGCTGGACTGCGAGAAGCGCTGGGAGTGGACCCACGAGAACTGCGACTGCCCGCCGCCGTCGGAGAGCCGTTGCGTCTGGGCGGCCACCGACCCGTCGATGAACCGCGACAGCCACGAGTACCGCAGTGCGCCGCGGCCGATGAGCCACCCGGGCCCGCCCAGCCCGGTGTTGGCCGAGCTGCGCCAGTCCATCGCCGCCTGCGCGTCGAGGTAGTCGCCGAGCGAGAAGTACCACCCGAGGTTCTCGACGTTGCGGCGGTAGCCCGCCCCCTGGCGGATGAACTCCGAGAAGCCGAAGCGCGGCACGAGCATCCCGCTCCGTCGGCCCTTGCGCATGTCCTGGAAGAAGAACGGGATCCACGCCACCGGCACCTCGCCGATGTAGAGCACCGCCGGCCGCCCCACCATGACGCGGTTCGCGACGACCTTGAGCTCGGCCGTCGAGAAGTGGTAGTGCGGTTCGGTCTCGTCGCAGCTCGTGATCACGCCCCCGTGGGCGTAGAACGCGCTCCGGCGCGGGTCGGCCGTGGAGTCCCCGGCGGCCCGCAGCGCGGCCGCGGCCGAGTCCTCGAACGTCTGGACGGCGGCCTCGTGGCCGAAGAGCGTCCACGTGTTGCCGTTGTTGTCCACCTTCGTGGTCAGGTTCGTGACGACGCCGCGGGACTCCGGGATCGAATACTTGATCGTCCCGCTCGCCCGGAGGTCGTCGTTCGACTGCTCGGGGTCGCGCAGGATGACGGTGTCGCCCATGGCGGCGACGACCTGGGTCGAGTCGTTGTAGGTGATCTTCGCGCCGACCAGGATCGTCCGGTCGCGCTGGACGGCCGACGGCAGGCCCCCCAGCCGCAGCAGGTGCTCGGTGGTCAGGAAGACCACCGTGTCGCCCTGGTAGCGCGTCACCCGGTAGCCCGGGCGCCGCTGCAGGGCCTCCATCACCGAGTCGGTGGGCAGCCACTGCACCAGGTCCTTCGCGTCCTTCGCCGCGGTGTCCCGGGCGACCGGAGCGGCCGCCCCCCGTGCGGCGGGCTGCGGGCGCGCGGGCTGCTGCGCGGGTCGCGGCCGGTCGGTCCCGGCCTGCGCCGTCACCGCACCCGGCAGGGCGAGCGCCAGGGCGGCCGCCAGCGCGGCCGCCAGCGCCCGGGGCCGGATCACGCCGGCGCTCCGGCGATGCGGTTGCGCTCGGCGCGTCGTCGGTCGATCAGCCACGCGAGCGCGATGCTCACCTCGTACAGCAGGTAGAGGGGCACCGCCATCGCGAGCGTGGTCGTCACCAGGTCGCCCGGCGTCAGCACCGAGGCGGCCACCACGCTCCCGACGAGGGCGAACCGCCGCCCCCGGGCCAGCTGCCGGGCGTTCACCACGCCGAAGGCCGACAGCGCCAGCAGCACGATCGGCAGCTCGAAGGCGAGGCCGAACGCGAGCACCAGCGACGTCACGAAGTCGAAGTAGCCCTCGGCCGTGATCATCGGCGTCAGCGACGCGCTCTGGAAGCCCGTGAGGAACCCCAGCGCCATCGGCACCACGACGAACCACGCCATCGCCGCGCCGCCCACGAACAGGAAGATCGCGCCGAAGAGCACCGGGACGATCACCTTCCGCTCGTGGACGAACAGCGCCGGCGCCAGGAATGCCCACACCTGCCACGCGATGATCGGGAGCGCGAGGCCGACGCCGATCGCGAGCGAGACGTTGAGGACGATGTTGAACGTGTCGCCCGGCTTCGTGTACACCAGCTTGTTGCCGTTCAGGAAGGGCCGGATCGGCTCCTGCAGCAGACTGATGAAGTCGTACTTCAGCACCACGACGAAGCCCAGCAGCACGCCGACGACGAGGGCCGCGAGGCACCACACGATGCGCCAGCGCAGTTCCTCGAGGTGATCGAGGAACGGCATCTCCGCGGGGGACTGCCCGCTGGCCATCGCTCAGGGGGCGTCCTTGAGCCGCGCGCCGGCGAGTACGGCCTCGTCGGAGCGGGGGAAGCGCTTGACGACGTCCGCGAACACGGCCCGCGCCTCGGGCTTGCGCCCGCTGGCCTGCAGGTGCAGCCCGTGCTTGTAGAGGGCGGTGGCCGCCTTCTCGGAGGTCGGATACCGCGCGACGACCAGCCGGTACACCGAGTCGGCCGACGCGCCCTTCCCTTCCTGCGCGTACGACTCGGCCACGTAGAACTGCGCCAGCGGCGCGACGTCCGACGACGGGTACTGCGTCACGAGGTCCTGGAAGCCCGCGCGCGCCGAGCCGGCGCTGCCGCGACGCAACTGGTCGAGCGCCAGTTGCAGCAGCTGGTTCGGCCCGGGAGCGCCGGGCGGGGCGACCGACGGGATGGCACCGACCGTCGGAGCCGCCGCCCCGCCGCCCGCGGGCGGCGCGACGCCCCCGCCACTCGGCGAGGGCACCGCCGGAGCCCCCGGCTCCTGCGCCCGCTCCTCGAGGTTGGCCCGCAGCTCCAGGAGTCGCCGCTGGCTCAGCCCCGTCAGCTCCTGGATGGTGATGAGCTGCTGCTGGATGGCGTAGAGGTCCTCCTTCTGGTCGCCCTGCCAGCGCGCCACCCGTGTGCCAAGGGCGCGCAGCGAATCCTGCGAGGCCCGCACGGCGGCCAGCACGTCCCCCACCTGGCGGGCGCGCGCCGAATCGACCTTCGCCTGCTCGGCCCGCACGACCGCGATGTCGGCCTGCAGCACGCGCAGGTCGTCCCGCGTCGCGAGGCAGCCCGCGCAGGCGGGAACGAGGACGAGCAGCGCGGCGCGCCGACCGCGGCGGGGGCCGGCACTCACTTCGGTGCCACCAGCGAGGCGGGCGCGCTCGTGATCTCGAATTCCGCCCGACGGTTCTTCACCCAGCAGGTCTCGTCGGCCGCGGTGCAGGTCGCCCCCTCCTCGCCGTAGCTCACGATGACGAAGCGGTCGGCCGCGACGCCGCGCTGGACCAACCACCGCTGCAGGGCGGCGGCGCGGCGCTGGCCGAGGGCGAGGTTGTACTCCTCGGCGCCGCGGTCGTCGGTGTGGCCGGTGATGCGGAGGCGCACGGCGGGGTTCGCCGCCAGCACGGACAGCTTGGCCTCGAGCACGGCGCGCGCGTCGTCGCGGATCTCCGCCGCGTCGTAGTCGAAGAACACCGGGGCGGTGAGCAGCGCCCGTATCTCCGTGTCGCCCGCCGAGGCGGGCGTCATGGTCCGCGCTGCGGCGCCGGCGAGGGCACCGGCCGCGGCGTTGGCGATCGCGACCGAGTCGGCCCGGGCCTTGGCCGCCGCGGCCTCGCGGGCGGCCCGATCGGCGGCTTCCCGCCTGGCCCGCTCGGCGGCCGTGTCGGATGCGGCGACCGGCGTCGGCTGCGGCTCGGGCTCGGGGGGGCGCTGCGGACGGCAGGCGACGACGAGGACCGGCGCGATCATGAGCGCGAGCGAACGGCGCAGGGAGTTCGGCATGTCGGGAAGGACGGCGGGAGAGTTGACGGAGATGCCCTACTGGCGAGGACCCCAGGCGGGCATGCGGGCGTCGCCGCCGGAGGTGAGCTGCCGGCTACGCCCCGACTCGGCGTCGAGCACCCAGAGGTCGCGGCGCCCCCCGCGCGTCGAAACGAAGACCAGATGGCGACCATCGGGCGCCCACGACGGGTCCTCGTTCTCGCCGTCGCTGGTCAGCTGCTTCGTCGCGCGATCGCGCAGCGCAATCGTCATCACCTGGAAGCGGCCCTCGAGCTGCGACTGGTAGGCGACCGCGCGCCCGTCGGGCGACCACGAGGGATTCGACCGGTACGCACGATCCCCGAAGGAGAACGACGTGAGCAGCTCGGCGTTCGTCCCGTCGGCATCGGCAATATACACCTCCGGGTGTCCCGACCGGCCCGACGTGAAGGCGACGCGCCGCCCGTCGGGCGAGAACGTGGGCGAGACGTTGTCGGCCCCGCGACCGACGGTGACGGGCCGGGCCCCGGACTCGCCCTCGTCGCGCGCGACGAGGTCGGTGCCGTTGCCCTCGCCAGCCGCCCAGACGATCGTGCGGCCGTCCGGCGAGAACGCGGGGGTGATGTGCAGCCCCCGTCCGGTGCCGGGGAGGGGGCGCGCGACACCGCCCCACTCCTGCACCATGATGCGCGTGCCGGCCTCGCCGAACTGGCTGAAGGCGAAGCGCGTGCCGCTCGGATGCCAGGCCGGCGAGAGCGCGCCCGCCTCGGAGACGGGCTGCGCGTTCGCGCCGTCACTGTCCACGCGCCAGATACGCCGGCCCCGCACGAACAGGACGCGCGTCGCCGCAGCCCCCCGCGTGCCGGTGAGCACCTCCTCGATGTCGTCGCTCATCCGGTGCACCGCCTGACGCCAGCCCTCGCCAAAGGCGGGAGCCGGCAACGCCACCTCACGGGTGTCAATCGCCTGCTTGCGTGCGACGTCGTGCAGCGTCAGGCGCCAGCCCCGCGGCGAGGGCACCAGTTCGACCAGCGCCGCCGCGCCGAGGGCGGCGTGGAGGGCGTAGTTGAGCTGCGCAGGACGACCAGCGGGGCCGGCCGCCGCCGGTCCGTCCCCGCCGATGACGGTGAGGCGATCGCCGAAGTCCAGGTCGCGTTGCACGATCGCGCGGATCGAGTCGCCGGCGGCCGCGCGGATCGGGAGCACGAAGACGCCCGGACGCACGCCGGCCTCGTAGGTCAGGCCGATGCGCACGCCGGCCGGCGGCGTCTGCGCCGCGGCCGGCGCGGCCGACGCGGCCGACAGTGCGACGGTGGCCACCGCCAGCCTCCACCGCCCTCGCGGCCTCACCGGACCACCCGCGGGTCGAAGGCGAACGTCACCGGGAGCACGTCGTCCGCGAAGCCCGACGGCAGCGCGCCGAAGGCGCGCGCCACCGCTGCCGCTTCGATCGCCCCCTGCGCCTCGAGGTCGAAGGCGTAGGACCCCGAGCGCGTCACGAACCGCACGTTCGACACCGATCCGTCCCGATGAATGAGGAAGGCCACGTCGGCCTTGAGCGGCGCCGACGGGTTGCGCGGTCGGAACCGCGCTGCTACCTGGCGCACGATGTTCTGCAGGTACCCGGGGAATGGAAAGGTGATCCCCTCGGTGCGCACCGTCGCCACGTCGCTGCCCGTGCCCCCGCCAACGCTGGTCGCGACCGCACCGGGCGGGGTGGCTGCCGGTGGCGCGGTCGCGGCCGGTGGCGCGGCGCGCGGTGGGATCGCCCGCGATCCCGGCGTGGCCGGCACGGCAGGGGCGGGCTTCGCCGCGGGCTTCGCTGCGGGCTTCGCCTCGGGCTTCGCTACGGGCTTCGCTGCGGGCTTCGCCACGGGCTTCGCCACGGGCTTCGCCCGGGCGGGCGGCATCGGGCTGGCGCGCGGCGCCGTCGCGGCAGCCGGGGTCTCGGCGGCGGCGTCCGTCGCGAGGGGGGCGACGCTCGCCGGTGCCGGTCCGGCCGGCGCCCCGAGCAGCTCGACGCGATAGACGGGCGGCAGCGCCGCAGGGGTGGTGCCGCGGGTGGCCAACAGGCACGCGAGCACCGCCGCGTGCACCAGAGCCGACCCCGCGAGGCCGGCGCGAAGCGACCCGCGACCGGCCGGTGCCGACAGGGTGGACGCCGCGCTCACGGCCGCCCCGTCGGCTCCGCGACGAGCCCCACATCCTCCACCCCGGCGGCGCGGATCGTGGCGAGCACCTGCACCACGACGCCGTAGGGAACTCCCGCGTCGGCGCGGAGGAAGACGCCGTCCTTCCCACGGCCGGCGGCGAGGGCCTTGAAGGAGGCCCGGAACTCGGCGAGCGTGAGCTGCGCGTCGTCCACGTAGATCGCACCGGCCTTCGTCACCGTCACCGCCAGCCCGCCCTTGGGCTCCAGCGGACGCGCCTCCGCCTTCGGCAGCGCCACGTCCACGCCTCCCTGCATCATCGGCGCGGTGATCATGAAGATGACCATCAGCAGCATCATCACGTCGATGAGACTGACGACGTTGATCTCCGCATTGAGCGGGGTACGTTCGGCCCGGCGGCGACGCACCTACAGCCGCCCCTCGCGGGCCATGAGCGCGATGAGCTCCGACCCGAAGCCGTCGAGCGCACTCTCGAGCCGCGTCAGGCGGCTGGCGAACAGGTTGTAGCCGAACGCCGCGGGGATCGCGACGGTGAGGGCGGCGGCCGTGGCGATGAGCGCGGTGGCGATGCCGGGCGCGACCGCCGCGAGGTTGCCGGACCCGCTCGTGGCGATCCCCAGGAAGGCGTCAATGACGCCGAGGACCGTGCCGAGGAGGCCGAGCAACGGCGACACCGAGCCGATGGACGCGAGCCACGGGATGAACGCCGCCAGCCGGTCGCGCTCGGCGGCCGTCTCGGCCTCGAGGAGCAGCTTGAGCGCCTCGACCTGCGTGGCCGACAGCGTGACGTCCCCGACGCGCGCCTGATTGGCGGCGCGCGCGGAGGTCAGGTACTCGGCCGCGCGCTGGACGACGCGCGTCCACGGGCTCGGCTGTGACCGTCGCGCGGCCTGCGCCGCCTCGTCGAAGCGCGCGGCGATCGCGAACTCGGCCACGAACGGCGCGCCGGCCCGCTGCACCGACGCGAACTCCCGCCACTTGGCGAGCATGATCCCCCAGCTCAGCAGCGACAGCACCGCGAGGCCTGCCAGCACGACCTGCTCGATCATCGAGGCGCCGACGACCATGTCGAGCGCGCTCAACGGGACCGCGCGCCCGACCTGGACCGACGCCCACGCGGCGAGCGGCGTCATCACCGTTCGCCGCCGTCGTGGCGGGCACCGAACCACGCGAACGTCTCGCCCAGGCCGTCGGCGAGCGAGACCCGCGGCACCCAGCCCAGTTCCGCCGCGGCCCGGTCGATGACGAGGCACGAGCGCTTCTGCTCGCCGGCCCGCGCCGGCGCGTGGACGATCGGCTGCCGACGGCCGGCGGCCGTCATGAGCGTCTCGGCGAGTTCGAGGACGCTCGTCTCGCGGCCGGTGGCGATGTTGAAGGCGCGGGCATCGAGCCCGCCGGCCGGGGGCATGGAGATTTTCGAGGCGAGGACGTTCGCACGGGCCACGTCGCCGACGTACACGTAGTCGCGCGTCTGGGTCCCGTCCCCGAACACCTTCAGCGGTTGGCCGTCGAGCAGCTTGCCGCAGAAGATCGCCACGACGCCCGCCTCGCCGTGCGGGTCCTGACGCGGGCCGTAAACGTTGGCGTACCGCAGCGTGACGTACTCGACGCCGTGCACGCGGCCGTAGTAGCCGAGGTAGAACTCGACGGCGAGCTTGGACGTGCCGTAGGGCGACTCCGGGTTCTTCGCCACCGACTCCGGGGACGGCACCGGGGCGAGGTCGCCGTAGGTGGCGCCGCCCGTCGAGGTGAAGATGAACCGGGAGGGGTGTCCGGAGGCCCGCATGGCCTCGATCAGGTTGAGCGACCCGAGGACGTTCTGGGTCGCGTCGAACATCGGGTCGCTGACGCTCCGACGCACGTCGATCTGCGCAGCGAGGTGGCAGATGACGTCGAAGCGCCCGTCGCGCACCACCTGTGCCGCCTCCGGCGATGCGACCCCGGCTTGCACGAACGCCGCCGTGGCCGGGACCTGCTCGCGCTTGCCCGATGAGAGGTCGTCGAGGACGGTGACCTGGGCGCCTTCGGCCAGGAAATGGTCGGCGACGTGGGAACCGATGAAGCCGGCACCACCCGTGACGAGCACACGGAACGGATTCACGACGGGACGTCCTCGTGGTACGCGAAAGGAGGCAACACAACGTGCGAAGAAGAGCGCCGTCGAACGCCCGGCGCCCTTCCAGAGGAATCTAGGCGACGGACCGGCTCAGGGCATGCGGGCGATGATCCGAGCGGCCGTCCCGGCCTCGAAGCGCGAAGAGCTCTGCGTGATCACGACGGCGGTGGCCCCGTGGTCGGTGACGCGGACGAGGGTGACGACGGCGAGTTCGATCTCGGGGATGGTGGCATCGCCATCGCGCCGGGCCTCGCGGTAGATCTGCAGCTGATCACCCGGCTTGACCCCGTCGCGCGTCCCGAGCGGGAAGAAGACGAAGTTCTGCAGCGAGGGGGCCAGTTCATCGCCGAAGACACCGAGGACCCGCGTCGTGCGCCCGTTGGAGACCGGCACCGCCCGAAGGGAATCGGCGATCCACGCGGCATACGGCACGAGGCGATGCTCCGGGGTCACCGATTCGAACTCGCGGATCAGCGACACGACGGGTGCGCGGCCCGCGATCGTCTCGTCCACGCGCACGATGGCCGTCGGCACGACGATGTCGCGGCCGTCGAGTTTGCCGCCCATGCGGACGGCGACGTAGAGGTCCCCCACCGCCGCGGACCGGCCGGCCGGCGGCTGGATCGCTACGCGCTCCCGAAGCTGGAAGCGCCGCACGCCCATCGTGGCCCGGGAGAGCATGCTGTTCACGTCCACGGCCTGCAGGAGCCGCCCGGTGCCCGTGGGCGCCCCGCGCGAGAGGAAGGGGGCGGACTCGTACTCGCCTCGGCGCACCACCGGCCCGCGAACCACCGCGACGTTGTTCCCCCGGGGGGCCGAGGACTGCCGAACCGCCGACGACGCGAAGATCGTGGGGGATTCCGCCCCGATCTGGACCTGTTGTCCCACGGCCGGCGCGGCGGCGACGGCAGCGGGCTGCTCCGGCTCCGCCGCAGGGGCGGCGGCAGGGGCGGTCGCAGGGGCGGCCGCAGGGGCGGCCGCCGGAGCGGCCGCCACGTCCGCCGACGCCGAGCCTGGCAGCTGCAGCACCTCGCCGGGGTAGATCCAGTGCGGGTCTTCGATCACCTCCGGGTTGAGCCGGAAGATCTGCGGCCACTGGAAGGGGTCGCCGAGGTACTGGCGGGCGAGGTCCCACAGCGTGTCGCCGGGCCGCACGGTGTGCGTGCGGGAGCTGGCCTCCGCCGCGGTCGGAGCGGCGACCTGTGTCGAACCGATGGCGGGGCTGGTGACCAAGACCGCCAGGACGGCGACCAGGCCCAGTCGCCGGGCGGAGCTCCAGGAGGGGACGTTCATGAAATGGGATCGCATCGGGCACCGCAACGTGACGCCCGGTCTCCACCCGACGCAATCACGCCGCGGGCGACCGAGACACTCCGGTCAGAGGACGAGCGAGTACCGAGCGGGGCAACGCGCCGGCCGGCTCCCGCTCGGGAACCGGCCGGGGCGTGCCGGGCAGCGCTCAGAAGGGGAGGTCGTCGTCGGCGGCCTCGCCGCCGGGGAAGTCCTCGAAGTCCTCTCCCGCCGGCTTCGCGGAGGCCTTGGCGGCCGCCGGCGAGGCGGCCCGACGGGCGGGCGCGGCCCCGCCCTCGTCGCCGCCGCGACCGCCGCCGAGCATCACGAGGTCGCTGACCTTGATGTCGGTCGCGTAGCGGGTCTGGCCTTCCTTGTCCTGCCACTGGCGGTATTCGATCGCCCCCTCGACGTAAACCTTGTCGCCCTTCTTGAGGTACCGCTCGACGACGTCGACGAGCCCGCCCGACTGGGCGCCGCGGCTCCAGACTACGCAGCGATGCCACTCCGTCTTCTCCTGACGGGTGCCCGACGCGTCGTTCCACGACCGCGACGTGGCGAGGGAGAACTCGGCCACCCGCTGGCCGCCGCTCGTGGCGCGGATTTCGGGGTCCTTCCCGAGGTTTCCGATCAACAGCACCTTGTTCAAACTCCGGCTCATGTTGCCTCCTGATGTCGTGGCTGGGGACGCGCGAACGATGGGGGGCGGCGGTCCGGCGCCGTGGGCCGGAAGCCGCTGATGGGATCCTACGGTTGCAGGGGTCGCACGGCCGGACCGCGCCGCAGGACGAGGGCATCCTCGACCGGTGCCCGATAATAGCGATGCCGCCGCCCGACCTCCACGAAGCCGAAGCTCCGGTAGAGGGTGAGGGCCGCCGCGTTGGAGGGACGCACCTCGAGGAACACCGAGAAGGCACCGGCCGCGGCGGCCGACGCGAGGGCGTGGCGGACGAGGGCACGCCCCACCCCGCTCCGTCGTGCGGCCGGTGCGACCGCCACGTTGAGGATCTCCCCTTCGTCGGCCATGGTCCGGAGCGCCACGAATCCGAGCAGGGCCGACGGCAGGGCCGACGGCAGGGCCGGCGGCAGGGCCGACGGCAGGGCCGGCGGCAGGGCCGACGGCAGGGCCGACGGCAGGGCCGGCGGCAGAGCCGGCGCGGGTCCCGGGACGGGCGCGGCGACGGCCATCGTCACTTCCGGTGCCCGCAGCGCCTGCGCGAAGGCGGCGCGCGACCAGGGATCGCCGAACGACGCCCGCTCGATGGCGTGAATGGCCTCGAGGTCGTCGGCGGTGGCGGGGCGGATCTGCGGGGCGTCGGCCGTCAAGGCGCCGTCGTCCCCACGTGCAGCGTTCCGACGGACGTCGGGAGGGGGTGTCCGGCCGCGGCTTCCCATTTCACCTGCGCCTCGGCGAGCCGGCCGTAGCGCGGCTCCCAGTCCGCCAAGGAGACCGGCCGCACCACCGCCGGGTCCACCCGCAGCAACGCGGCGGCCGCGGGCTCCGTCGCCGGCGCTTCGGCTGGCCCCACGACGGTGGCCTGCCACCGCGCGGCCCAGTCGGGGACCGCCGCCGATGGCACGATGGTCACGTCGGTCAGGGGTGCCCATCCCGCCGGCCCGAGCGCCACGGGCTGCACGAAGCGTTCGCCGCGGAGGGCGTCGCTGACGGCGAGCCGCCGGTCGCCCGCATCGGTCGCGGATGCCGCGAGGAGCACGAGCGACGGGACGACGGCGAGCGCGATGCCGGTGCCGTGCACGAGCCCCTTGGCCGTCGCGGCGGCGATGCGCAGCGACGTGAACGCGCCGGGGCCATCGCCGACGACCACCCGGTGCAGGGTCGGCAGGGCGACCTCCGCGCGGGCGAGGACGTCGAGGACCAGCGGCAGCAGCGCCTCACGGTCGCGCTGGCGCATGCCGGCCGCTCCGTCGGCGAAGCACCGGCCGTCACGCAGGCAGGCCACGGAGGCCCGCGGCCCCGAGGCGTCGAGCACGAGCGTCGCCATCACGGAAGGACCTCGAGGTCGAGGTCGCGCGCCCCGGGATCGTCCGGGGGGGCAGCGAGGGTCAGGTGCCACGCCCCCGCCGGCCAGCGGCCGGCGGCGCGCTCCGGCCACTCGACCAGCGTGACGGCGTCGCCGGCCACGAGTTCGTCCCAGCCGAGCGCATCGAGGTCCGTCGGACGGTGCAGGCGGTAGAGGTCGAGGTGGCGGACGCGCCCGAGCGGGGCGTCGTACTCGTGCACGAGGGTGAAGGTCGGACTCGTCACCGGCTCGACGACGCCGAGTCCGCGCACGATCGCCTGGGCGAGGGTCGTCTTCCCCGCCCCGAGGTCGCCGGAGAGGAGCACGACGCGCCCGGTGCCGGCGAGGGCCCGGCCCGCGGCCTCGCCCCAGGCCGCGAGGGCCTCGCGGGTGAGCCGGGCCCGTCCCGCCGCGAGCCCGCCGGCGCCGCCGGGGGCGGGGGCGATGCGATCGCTCATCGGCCCCGCGCGCGCCGACGGGCGCCACCGCGTCCGGCGGCGCCCGCCGCGACCGGTTGGGGGGCGCGGAGGGGGTCGCTCGCGGCCTTGAGCTCGAAGATCTCGTCGCGGAGGCGGGCGGCGGCCTCGAAGTCGAGGTCCTTGGCGGCCTGCTTCATCTGCGCCTCGAGTTCGGCGACCTGCGCAGCCAGCGCCGGCGCGTCGCCCTCGACGAGTCGCCGACCGACGGTGCCGGCGCCGGCCGCCTCCTTCTCGCGCGCATCGGCGACGCGCGTGATGATGCGGATCTGGTCAACGCTCTTCTCGACCCCGCGGGGGATGATGCCGTGCTCGCGGTTGTGGGCGAGTTGCTTCTCGCGGCGGCGCGCGGTCTCCTCGAGGCAGCGCCGCATCGAGTCGGTGACGCGGTCGGCATAGAAGATGGCGCGGCCGTTCGCGTTGCGGGCCGCGCGCCCGACGGTCTGGATGAGCGACCGGTCGCTGCGGAGGAAGCCCTCCTGGTCGGCGTCGAGGACGGCGACGAGCGAGACCTCGGGGAGGTCGAGCCCCTCGCGCAGGAGGTTGATGCCGACGAGGACGTCGAACTCGCCGAGGCGCAGGCCGCGGACGATCTCGACCCGCTCGATCGCGTCGATGTCGGAGTGCATGTAGCGCACGCGGACCCCGACCTGCTGCAGGTAGTCGGTGAGGTCCTCCGACATGCGCTTGGTGAGGGTCGTGACGAGGACGCGCTCGGCCTTGCGCTCGCGCAGGCGGATCTCGCCGAGGAGGTCGTCCACCTGCCCGCGGACGGGCCGGATCTCGATCTCGGGGTCCACGAGCCCGGTGGGCCGGATGACCTGCTCGACGACGACGCCCTCGGACAGCTGCAGCTCGAGCTCGCCCGGGGTCGCGCTGACGAAGACGGCCCGGGGCGTGAGGGCGAGGAACTCGTCGAAGACGAGGGGACGGTTGTCGAGCGCGCTCGGGAGGCGGAAGCCGTAGTCCACGAGCGTGAGCTTGCGGGCGCGGTCGCCGTTGTACATCCCGCGGATCTGCGGGAGCGTGACGTGCGACTCGTCAACGACGACGAGGAAGTCCTCGGGGAAGTAGTCGAAGAGGCACGCCGGCCGCTCGCCGGCGCTCCGTCCGGCGAGGTGGCGCGAGTAGTTCTCGATGCCGGCGCAGGTGCCGATCTCGAGCATCATCTCGAGGTCGAAGTTCGTGCGCGACTCGAGCCGCTGGGCCTCGAGCAGTTTCCCCTCGGTGCGGAGGGCGGCGAGCCGCTCGGCGAGCTCGCCGCGGATCGCGCCGGCGGCGCGCTCGAGCGACGGGCGCTCGGTGATGAAGTGCTTGGCGGGGTACACCGCGGCCTTCGCAAGGTCGGCGATCGCCTGGCCGGTGACGACGTCAACCTTGGTGATCCGTTCGATCTCGTCGCCCCACCACTCGATGCGCACGGCCTGCTCCTCGTACGCCGGGAGGATCTCGACCGTGTCGCCGCGGACGCGGAAGGTGCCGCGCTCGAGGGCGACGTCGTTGCGCAGGTACTGGATGCGCACGAGGCCGCGCAGCACCTCGTCGCGCGCGACGCGCTGACCCTTGGCGACGGTGACCATCGACTTGCGGTAGGACTCCGGGTCGCCGAGGCCGTAGATGGCCGACACGGTGGAGACGATGATGACGTCGTCGCGCTCCATGAGCGACGACGTCGCCCGCAGCCGCAGCCGGTCGATGTCCTCGTTGATCGAGGCGTCCTTCTCGATGTAGGTATCGCTCGAGGGGACGTACGCCTCGGGCTGGTAGTAGTCGTAGTACGAGATGAAGTACTCGACCGCGTTCGACGGGAAGAACGACTTGAGCTCGCCGTAGAGCTGGGCGGCGAGGGTCTTGTTGTGGCTCAGCACGAGGGCCGGCGTCCCGTGGCGCGCGATGACGTTGGCCATGGTCATCGTCTTTCCCGACCCGGTGACGCCGAGGAGCGTCTGGAAGCGGTCGCCCCGCCCGAGGCCGGCGGTCAGCTCCGCGATGGCGCGGGGCTGGTCGCCGGCGGGCTGGAAGGGGGCCTCGAGACGGAAGGGGGCCTTGGGCATGCCGGAATATACACCGGCTTCGGGCTTTGCTCGGGGGGCCTTCCCCTTACTCCGCGTCCGTCAGCCGCTCGCGGCGCGCCACCGACGAGACGCCCTTCACCCGCCGCACCGCGTTCACGACCTTCTCGAGGTGGGTCAGGTGCTCGACGTCCACGAGCACCGCGCCGATCGCGCGCCCGTCAACGGCCTTGAGCTCCATCGCCTTGATGTCGGTGCCCGTGCCGGTGACGGCCGAGGCGACGTCGGCGTAGAGGCCCCGGCGGTCGTTGCCCTCGAGCACGAGGCGCACGGTGAAGCGCTCGCCCTGCTGCTGCTGCCAGTCGATCTCGAGGCGGCGCTCGGGCTCGTGGGCGAGCATGAGCACGTTGGGGCAGTCGCCCCGGTGGATGCTGACGCCGCGGCCGCGGGTGACGTAGCCCACCACCTGGTCGCCCGGCACCGGCTGGCAGCACTGGGCGTACCGCACCATGAGCCCGTCGGCCCCCTGGATGCGGATCCCCCGGCTCGTCCCCTTCATCCGGTCGACGATCCGCTCGACGACGGTCGGCTTGGCCGGGGCCTCCGCCTCCACGTCGAGGTGCGGGAAGATCTGCTTGAGCGCCTGCGTCACGCCGACATCGCCCTGTCCGACCGAGGCGATGAGGTGGTGCGCGTCGCGGAGGCCGAGTGCGCGGGCCGCGCGCAGCAGGTCGGCGTCGTCCACCTTGCCGAGCCGGCGCCGCCGGATCTCGCGGTCGAGGATCTCGCGCCCGATCTTGGCGGCGGTGCGCTGCTCCTCGTGCTTGAGCCACTGGCGGATCTTGTGGCGTGCGCGGCCGGTGCGCACGTGCGCGAGCCAGTCGCGGCTCGGGCGGGCGAGCTGGCTGGTGAGGATCTCGATCGTGTCGGAGTTCTTCAGCTCGCGGGAGAGCGGGGCGATCTTGCCGTTGACCTTGGCCCCCTGGCAGTGGGAGCCGACCTCGGTGTGCACGGCGAAGGCGAAGTCGATCGGCGTCGCGCCCCGGGGGAGCTGGATGACGTCGCCGGTCGGCGTGAAGACGAAGATCTCGTCCTGGTAGAGGTCGAGCTTGAGGAACTCGAGGAACTCGTCGGGGCTGCGGGCGTCGAGCTGCAGCTCGAGCACCTGGCGGAACCACGACAGCGCCCGGTCGAGGTCGTTGGGGCCCTCGCCCTCGCCCGCCTTGTAGAGCCAGTGCGCCGCGATGCCGTACTCGGCGGTGCGGTGCATCTCGCGGGTGCGGATCTGGATCTCGTAGAGCTGCCGGCCCGGCCCGAAGATGGTGGTGTGGAGCGACTGGTAGCCGTTGGACTTCGGCTGCGCGATGTAATCCTTGATGCGCTCCTGCACCGGCGTCCAGCCGTCGTGGATGACGCCGAGGGCGTGGTAGCACTCGGGGACGGTGTTGACGATCACGCGGATCGCGAGGAGGTCGTAGATCTCGTCGTAGTCCTTCTCGCGCGACTCCATCTTCTTGTGGATGGACCACAGGTGCTTGACGCGCCCCGAGACCTCGACGACCTCGATGCGCGCGCGGCGGAGCTCCTCCTCGAGCGGCCCGCGCAGCTGCCCGATGAGCGCCTCGCGCTCGGCCCGCTTCTGCTGGACCTTCCGCGCGAGCGCCTTGTACGCCTCCGGCTCGAGGTGCTTGAAGGCGAGGTCTTCCAGCTCCCAGCGGATGCGCGCAAGGCCGAAGCGGTGCGCCATCGGCGCGTAGAGGTCGAACGTCTCCTGCGCGATCCGCCGCCGTTTCTCGTCGGGCATCCACTCGAGCGTCCGCATGTTGTGCAGCCGGTCGGCGAGCTTGATGAGGATCACCCGCGCGTCCTTCGCGATGCTGAGCAGGAGCTTGCGGTAGTTCTCGACCTGCCGCTCGAGCTTGGACGTCAGCGTGAGGGCGCCGATCTTGGTGAGGCCGTCAACGATCCGCGCGACCTCGTCGCCGAACTCGCGCCGCACGTCCTCGACGGTCACCGCGGTGTCCTCGACGACGTCGTGCATGAGCCCGCCCGCGACCGTCACGCTGTCGAGCTGCAGTTCGGCGAGGATCCGCGCCACCTCGACGCAGTGCGTCACGTAGGGCTCGCCCGACCGCCGCACCTGCCCGCTGTGCGCCCGCTCCGAGAACCGGTAGGCGCGCGCCAGCAGGTCGGCGTCGAGGCGGTCGTTCAGCTCGGGCGGCAGCTCCCAGCCCGGGATGACGTCGGACAGGGCGATCGCGGTCATCGCCGTCTCCCGGCCGGTCCCGTCACAGGAGCCCCGCCTCGGCGAAGCTGACGTAGCGGCCGCGGCCGATGATCACGTGATCGTGGACCGGGATGCCGAGCAACCGACCGGCCGCGACGAGCTGCTCGGTCACCAGCCGGTCCTCGGCCGAGGGCGTCGGATCGCCGCTCGGGTGGTTGTGCACGAGGATCAGGGCGGCGGCCCGCTCGGCGATCGCCTCGCGGAAGACCTCGCGCGGGTGCACGAGCGACGCGTCGAGAACCCCCCGCGACACCGTGATGTCGCGGTCGAGCCGATGCTGCGCGTCGAGAATCGCCACGTGGAACTCCTCCACCGCCAGGTCCTGCAGGCGGGCGGCGAACGCCGCCCGCACGTCCCGGGGCGACCGCAGCGGCACCCCGTCGTCCCGATGTTCCTCGGCCGACCGGCGCCCGAGTTCCAGCGCCGCCGCGACCGCCCCGGCTCGCGCCGGGCCCATCCCGTCCACCCCCTCGAGGGCCGCCACCGGTTCGCGCGCCAGACGGCGCAGGGACCCGCCCGCCCACGCGTGCACCCGGTGCGCGACCCCCAAGGCAGATTGCCCCGGGCCTCCGGATCCGATGAGCAGGGCGAGCAGCTCCGGGGTCGAGAGCGCCTGCGCCCCCAGGTGGCGCAGGCGCTCCCGGGGCCGGTCGCGGAGGGGCAACTCCCGTATGTGTAACGTCGGCTCGAACGGGGGGCCAGAGCGCATCAGGGCGGACTCGTGCTGGAGGTCCCGGCACAATGCCGCCCCGGCCGCGGCCGACGTGGGCCAACGATTGCCGGCAGGGGCGAAACCTCCCCGGCCGGCCGACGCGATGCCGGCCGGCGCCGAGTGCTACCGACCCTTCTTCTTCCTGCCGTCACCCTTGGGTGGCGGCCCGGCCGCGCCGCCCGGGTCGTCCGCCGGCACGAGCATCCCGAACTCGTTGTACTTCGTGCCGGCCGGGGGCGGCGGCGGGCCGCGTCGCGCCGGGGGCGGCGCCGGCTCCTCGAAGACGAGCTGCGCGCGCAGGAACCGCTCGGTGAACGTGTGGTGGACGTCGTGCAGCAGGTCCTCGAACATCGTGAAGGCCTCCTGCTTGTACTCGAGCAGGGGGTCCTTCTGGCCCCAGGAGCGGTACTGGATCGCGTTGCGGAGCTGGTCGAGGTCGTGCAGGTGGTCCTTCCACTTCTCGTCAATGACGCCGAGCATCACGAACGACAGCAGCCGCTCGGAGAACCCGTGGCCCTGCTCGTCGCGCACGGCGTCGAGGTCGGCGAGCTTGCGGGCGAACGCCTCGAGCGCGGCCTCGCGCGCGACGGCCACCACGCCCTCGCGGGTCGTCGGCACGGCGTCCCCCTCGAAGCCGGGCACCCGGACGAGGTACTGCTGCAGCAGTTCCTGGCCGAGCAGCGCGTGATCGACCTCGGCCTCCGCGCCGACGTCGGCGAGCAGCGCCTCGACGCGCCGGGCGACCGCCTTGTCCACCATGCCGCGCGCCTCGCCCTTGAGCTCCTCGCCGCCGTCGAGCGCGAAGGCGCGGAGCGAGTAGATGACCTCGCGCTGCTGGTTCATGACGTCGTCGTACTCGAGGAGCCGCTTGCGGCTCTGGAAGTTCGAGAGCTCGACGCGCTTCTGCGCCTGCTCGATCGAGCGCGTGATGAGCGGGTGGGTGAGGACTTCCCCTTCCTGCGCCCCCATGCGGTCCATGAGCTTGGCGATGCGGTCGGACCCGAAGAGGCGCATCAGGTCGTCCTCGAGGGAGAGGAAGAACTGCGAGGCGCCCGGGTCGCCCTGGCGGCCGGCGCGGCCGCGCAGCTGGCGGTCGATGCGCCGCGACTCGTGCCGTTCGGAGCCGATGATGTGCAGCCCGCCGCACTCCTCGACCTGCTGGTCCTTCCCTTCCCAGTCCTTCACGACCGACGGCTTGGACGCCTGGACGCCCTGGCCGAGCTTGATGTCGGTGCCGCGGCCGGCCATGTTCGTCGCGATCGTGACGGCCCCGGGCTGCCCGGCGAGCGCGACGATCTCGGCCTCGCGCTGGTGGTACTTCGCGTTGAGCACGTTGTGGGGCACGCCCGCGCGCTTGAACATGCGGGAGAGCGTCTCCGACGCGTCCACGCTCGTCGTGCCGACGAGCACCGGGTAGCCGAGCTTGTGGAGCCGCTCGGTCTCGCCGACGATCGCGTCGTACTTCTCCTTGCGCGTGCGGTAAACGAGGTCCTGGCGGTCGTCGCGGACGATCGGCCGGTTGGTCGGGATGACGGCGACCTCGAGTCCGTAGATCTGGAAGAACTCCGTCTCCTCGGTCTCGGCGGTGCCCGTCATGCCCCCGAGCTTCTCGTACATCCGGAAGAAGTTCTGGATCGTCACCGTGGCGAGCGTCTGCGTCTCGCCCTTGACCTGCACCCCTTCCTTGGCCTCGACCGCCTGGTGCAACCCCTCGCTCCAGCGGCGCCCCGGCATGGTGCGGCCGGTGAACTCGTCCACGATCAGCACCTGGCCGTCCTGCACGACGTAGTTGACGTCGCGTTCGTACAGCGCGTGCGCGCGCAGGAGCTGGTGGACGATGTTGAGCCGTTCCGACTTGAGCGCGTACGCCGCCTCGATCGTGCGGCGGCGCTCGAGGCGCTCGGCCGGCGAGAGGCCCACGGCGCGTTCGAGCTCGCCCATCGCAGTGGCGATGTCCGGCAGGAGGAACGCCTCGTGGTCCGACGGCGACAGGGCGTCCACGCCGCGGTCGGTGAGGTGCACGGTGTGGTTCCGCTCGTCGAGGACGAACAGCAGCTCGTCCTCGATGTGGCGGAACTGCTGCTTGGCCGCCGGCAGCTTGCGGTCGGCGATGTGCTCGAGCTCGGTCGCCTGCACGAGCTGCTTGACCCCCTGTTCCTGCAGCGCCTTGAGGAGCCGCCGGTTCTTGGGGCCGCCAAGGCGCGCCGTGAAGAGGAGCAGGCCGGCCCGCGCCCGGTCGCCCTGCGCCAGGGCGCGCTCGCCGTCGCCGACGAGCCGGTTGACCAGCTCCGTCTGCGACCGCACGATCCGCGCGACGGCGGCGTTGTGCTCGGCATACTGCGCATCGGCCTCGTTGCCCACGGGGCCGCTGATGATCAGCGGCGTGCGGGCCTCGTCGATGAGGATCGAGTCCACCTCGTCGATGATCGCGAAGACGTGCGCGCGCTGCACCCGCTGCGCGAGGTCGGTGACCATGTTGTCGCGCAGGTAGTCGAAGCCGAACTCGTTGTTCGTGCCGTAGGTGATGTCGGCGTGGTAGGCCGCGCGGCGGTCGGCGGTCCCCGGCTCGGTGTCGTCGAGGCAGGCGACCGTCAGCCCGAGCCACCGGAAGAGGTGCCCCATCCACTGCGAGTCCCGGCGGGCGAGGTACGAGTTGACCGTCACCAGGTGCGCGCCGCGGCCCGGCAGGGCGTTGAGATACAGCGGCAGCGTGGCCACGAGCGTCTTGCCCTCGCCGGTGGCCATCTCGGCGATCCGCCCGAGGTGCAGCTGGAGACCACCGATGAGCTGCACCTCGTAGTGCACCATGTCCCACGCGAGGGGCTGGCCCGTCACCTGCACGGTCGTCCCGACCAGCCGGCGGGCGGCCTCGCGGACCGTGGCGAACGCCTCGGGCAGCAGTTCGTCGAGCGTCTCCGCGACGACCGTGCGGAACTCCCCCTCCACGCCGCCGCGCCCGTCGGCCCCGGACAGCTCGACGTCGATCCGCTCGCGCTCGGCGGCGTCGGCGGCCTGGCGCTTGCGGCCCTTGAGGTCGGCGATCCGCGCCTCGAGGGCGGCCGTGCGGCCCGCGAGCGTCGCGCGGAACTTCGCCGTCTGGCCCTGCACCTCGGCGTCGGACACCCCCCGCAACCGCTGGCCGTGCGCGGCGATCGCGTCGAGGATCGGCCGGATGCGCTTGAGCTCCCGCTCGTGCCGCGTGCCGAAGACCTTGCTGAGCAAATCCTTGATCATGTCCGGTCGGACTCGTCGTCGTGTGGGCCACGGGTCCGGTCGGACCCGGCGGCATGCGAGGCCGGCGCCGCGCCGGCGTACAACCCGTGCGCCGCGATGTAGCCGGCGACGGCCTCGGGGACGAACCCGCGCACCGACCGCCCCGCGGCGACCCGTTCGCGAATCTCCGTCGAGGAGACGTCCACCCGGCGAGCCGCCAGCGCGAGCGGCTCGCCGGCACCCCGGATCGCGAGCGCCCGGATCTCCGCCGGCAGCGTCGCCGCCGTGCGGTCGTCCCGGGTCATCACGACCAGGCGCGCCAGCGCCAGAACCTCCCCCGGCTCGCGCCACTGCGGCAGGAGCACCGCCGCATCGGCGCCGAGCAGCAACAGCAGCGACGCCTCCGGGTCCCGCCTCCGGAGGTGGCGCAGCGTGTCAACCGTGAATGATAACCCGCCGCGCTCGATTTCGACGGGATCCACGGCGAACCGCGGCTCGTCCCCGGCCAGCAACCCGACCATCGCCAGTCGGTGCGCCGCCGACGCCCCGGCGCCGGGCTTCAGGGGCTGCCGGGCCGCCGGCACGAAGACCAGCCGGTCGAGCGCGAGGTGCTCGACGGCGTCCTGCGCCAGCAGCAGGTGTCCCACGTGGGGCGGATCGAATGATCCGCCGAAGACCCCGAGGCGCACGGACGCCTCAGGCGCCCGGAGGCGCCGTCGGCGGGGTGGTTCCGCCGACGGCGGGGGCGGCCGCGGGGGCCGCGCAGGCCGCGCCCACGCCGGCGTCGGAGGGCCATCCCTTGCGCAGCGTCGTGCAGAGCTCGGACGCGTCCTCGATGTACTTGATCGAGCGGTACACCTCGAGCAGCGCGAGCCCCGCCCGCCGGGCCGCGTCGGTGGTCGGGTACTGCGCGAGGACGTCGCGGAAGTAGATGATGGCCGAATCGGGCGCCTTGCGCCGCTTGTAGTGCAGCCCGATCTCGACGTCCTTCGACGCCATCCACTCGTCGAGCCGGCCGAGTTCCGCCAGCGCCCGCGGGCGGAGCGACGACTCGGGATACGCCGACAGCAGCGTCCGGAACGTCGATTGCGCCAGCACGCCGTACTGCTGGTCGAGCGTCGGCTTCCGCCACAGCTTGCCGTACTCGAGCCCCTGCTCGAGCAGGGCGTCGTCGGCCAGCGAGTCCTCGGGGAACGACTCGGAAATCCGCGCGTACGTGTTCGCCGCCACCAGGTGCTCGCCGCGGTAGCTGTAGGCGCGGGCCAGGTACAGGTACGCCGACGGCAGCAGCGGGTCCCGCGTGCCCAGTTCGAGGGTGACCTTCTGGAATCCCTCGACGGCGTTGTCCCACTTCTTCCGCTGGTACTCGAGCAGCGAGGCCCCGAAGAGTGCGTCGGGGGTCGGATAGGTGCTCACGCGGAAGGAGGGCCCGCAGGCCGTCGCGACGAGCGCGGCGGCCGCGACGCCGATCCCTCCGAGGTGCCGGCAACGGCTCACAGTGTGCGCGCCTCGGCCGGCTGCTTCGCCAGCACCTCGCGGAAGTAGGCGATCGTGTGCCCGAGTCCCTCGCGGAGCGGGACCCTGGGCTCCCAGCCGAGTTGCGCACGCGCCTTGGTGAGGTCGGGCTGGCGCACCTTGGGATCGTCCTCGGGCAGGGGCCGGCGGTCGATCGGGCTCGACGAGCCCGTCAGTTCGAGGACGAGGTCGGCGAGCTGCTGCACGGTGAACTCGCCCGGGTTGCCGATGTTCGTCGGCAGGTTGTCGCCCTGGTGGAAGAGGCGGTAGATGCCTTCCACCTCGTCCTGCACGTAGCAGAACGACCGCGTCTGCGATCCGTCGCCGTACACGGTGAGCGGCTGCCCCCGCAGCGCCTGCACGATGAAGTTCGAGACGACCCGGCCGTCGTTGGGTCGCATGCGGGGGCCGTAGGTGTTGAAGATGCGCACGATGCGGGTGTCAACCCCGTGGAAGCGGTGGTAGGCCATGGTGATGGCCTCGGCGAAGCGCTTGGCCTCGTCGTACACCCCGCGGGGACCGATCGGGTTCACGTTCCCCCAGTAGGACTCCGGCTGCGGGTGCACGAGCGGGTCGCCGTAAACCTCGCTGGTACTCGCGAGCAGGAAGCGCGCCCCCTTGGCCTTGGCGATGCCGAGCGCGTTGTGGGTCCCGAGGGATCCCACCTTGAGGGTCTGGATCGGCATCTCGAGGTAGTCCACCGGGCTGGCCGGCGAGGCGAAGTGCAGCACCCCGTCGAGCGGGCCCGCCACGTAGGAGTACGTCGAGATGTTGTGCTCGAGGAACTCGAAGTGGGGATTGCCCACCAGGTGCGCGATGTTCTCCGGCGACCCGGTGAGGAAGTTGTCCATCCCGACGACGCGGTGGCCGTCGGCGAGGAAGCGGTCGCAGAGGTGGCTGCCGAGGAATCCCGCGGCGCCGGTCACGAGCACGCGCATCAGCGCCCCCGCCCGATCGAGTCGTAGGTGAAGCCCAGCGTCCGCATCTTCGCCGGGTCGTAGAGGTTGCGGCCGTCAACGACGATCGGCCGCTTGAGCGCCGCCTTGATCCGAGCGAAGTCCGGATGCCGGTACTCGTTCCAGTCCGTCACGACCACGAGCGCGTCGGCGCCGTCGAGGGCGGCGAAGGCGTTGGGCGCGAAGGTCACGCGCGTCCCGAGGCGTCGCTGGGCCTCGTGCATCGCCACCGGATCGTGCACGGCGACCGTCGCGCCACCGGCCAGCAGCTCCTCGATCAGCACCAGCGCCGGCGCTTCGCGCATGTCGTCGGTGTTGGGCTTGAAGGCCAGCCCCCAGACCGCGATCCGCGCCCCCTGCACGCGCCCACCCAGCGCCCGCGCGACCTTGGCCCCCAGCACGTGCTTCTGCCGCTCGTTGGCCGCGTGGACCGCGCGGACGACCGAGAGCTCGGCTCCGTATTCCTCCCCCGTCCGCACCAGCGCCTGTACGTCCTTGGGGAAGCACGACCCGCCGTAGCCCGGTCCGGGAAAGAGGAAGCTCGGCCCGATGCGTGCGTCCGACCCGATGCCCTTGCGCACGAGGTCAACGTCGGCGCCGGTCTTCTCGCACAGCATCGCGACCTCGTTCATGAACGAGATGCGCGTCGCCAGCATCGCGTTGGCCGCGTACTTGGTCATCTCCGCCGACGGGATGTCCATGAAGATCACGGGCCGGCCGGTGCGCACGAACGGCGCGTACAGGTCGCCCATGACCTGCCGTGCGACATCGGTCGCGACGCCCACGACCACGCGGTCGGGCTTCATGAAGTCGTCCACGGCCGCCCCTTCCTTCAGGAACTCCGGGTTCGAGCACATGTGGAACGGCCGGTCGGTGAACTCGCGGATCTTCGCCTCGACCTTCGCGGCGGTGCCCACCGGGACGGTGCTCTTGGTGACGACCACGAGTTCACGCTGCATGTGCCGGCCGATGGCCTCGGCCACCGCCAGCACGTAGGTCAGGTCGGCCGAGCCGTCCTCGTCCTGCGGCGTGCCGACCGCGATGAAGCAGACCTCCGCCGAGCCGATCGCGGCGGCGGCGTCGGTGGTGAAGGTGAGACGCCCCTCGGCCTGGTTGCGCGCGACGAGGGCGTCGAGCCCCGGCTCGTAGATCGGCAGGACGTTCCGCCGGAGTCCCTCGATCTTGCGCGCGTCCACGTCGAGACAGGTGACGTCGTTGCCGGTCTCGGCGAGGCAGGCGCCGAGCACGAGCCCCACGTAGCCGGAGCCGACCACGGTGATGTGCATGGCGGTCCCCGGGCGCTACGCCGTGAAGGCGTGGGCGCCGGTCTGCGGGTTGAGGAGGCCGCCGGACAGCGGCACGATCCGGGCGCGGCCCGGGGGGATGCGGCCGAAGACGTTGCGGGCGTCGATCACGAGCGAGGCCTCGTCCGCCACCAGCCCGTAGTCCACCGCCTTGTGGTCGGTGACCACCACGACGGCGTCCGTCGCGCGGAGCGCGTCGGCGGTGAGTGGCACCGACGCGAGGACGTGACCGTCCTCCCGGAACGACGGCACGTGGGGATCGTGATAGGTGACCTGCGCCCCGCGCTCGGCGAGCAGCCGGATGATGTCGAGCGCCGGGCTCTCGCGCACGTCGTCGATGTCCCGCTTGTAGGCCACGCCCAGCACGAGGATGCGGCTGCCGTTGACGGCCTTCCGCTCCTCGTTGAGCGCGCGGCTCACCTTGCGGACGACGAACTCCGGCATCTCGGAGTTGATCTCGCTGGCGACGTCGATGAAGCGCGTCCGGTAGTTGAGCGTCCGCATCTTCCACGCGAGGTAGTGCGGGTCGAGCGGGATGCAGTGCCCGCCGATCCCGGGGCCCGGCGTGAACTTCATGAAGCCGAACGGCTTGGTCGCCGCGGCGTCGATGACCTCCCACACGTCCACGCCAAGGCGGTCGCAGACGATCGCCATTTCGTTGGCGAGGCCGATGTTGATCGAGCGGAAGGTGTTTTCGAGCAGCTTGACCAGTTCGGCGGCCTCCGGGCTCGAGACGGGGACGACGGTGTCAATGCAGGCCGCATAGAGCGCCGAGGCCACGTCGCCGCACGCCGCGGTGAGCCCCCCGACCACCTTGGGCGTGTTCTTGGTGTGCCAGGTCGGGTTGCCGGGGTCCACGCGCTCCGGGCTGAAGGCGACGAAGACGTCCTCGCCCGGTGTCAGGCCCCGTCCCTCGAGTGCGGGCAGGAGCAGCTCGCGCGTGGTGCCCGGGTACGTGGTGCTCTCGAGCACGACGAGCGCCCCGGCCTTGACGCGACGGCCGATCGCCTCGGCGGAGGCCACGACGTACGAGAGGTCCGGGTCGCGGGTCTTGGCGAGCGGCGTCGGCACCGCGATCGAGATCGCGTCGCACCCCGACAGGGCCCCCTCGTCGGTCGTCGGCCGGAAGCGCCCGGCGCTCACGTGCGCCGCGACCTGCGTGGCGGGCACGTCCTGGATGTGCGACTCGCCGCGTGCCAGCAGGTCCACGACCCGCTGGCTCAGGTCGTAGCCGACCACCGTGAAGCCGGCCTCGGCGAACTCCATCGCCAGCGGCAGCCCGACGTAACCGAGGCCGACGATGCCGACGACGGCGGACCGGTCGTGGATCCTCGCGAGGAGCCGCTCCTTGAATTCGCTCATGGGGTGGTGGCGCATCAGCGCCCGTAGAAGCCGCGCACGGCGGCGATGACTTCGTCGAGCTGCGCCGTGGTGAGCTCCGGGTACACGGGCAGGGAGAGAACCTCCTGCGCGGCGCGCTCCGCCTCGGGGAACTGCCCTTCCTTGCAGCCGAGGTACGCGAAGCACGGCTGCAGGTGCATGGGCAGCGGGTAGTACACGTTCGAGCCGATGCCCCGCGCCTTGAGGTGGGCCTGCAGGGCATCCCGTCGCGGGACGCGGATCGTGTACTGGTTGTAGATGCTCTCGCTCTCGGGGAGGACGACCGGCGTCGCGACCTCGGGGACGTCGGCGAAGCCGGCGTCGTAGTGCGCCGCGTTGCGGCGCCGGGCCGCGCTCCAGCCCGCGAGGTGCGGCAGCTTGGCGTGCAGCACCGCGGCCTGCAGCGTGTCGAGGCGCGAGTTGTAGCCGACCTCGTCGTGGAAGTACTGCTTGGCCCCGCCGTGCACCCGGAGCCGGCGCAGCCGCTCGGCGAGCGCGTCGTCGTTGGTGACCATCATGCCGCCGTCGCCGTAGCCGCCGAGGTTCTTCGACGGGAAGAACGAGAACGTGCCGATCGTCGCGATCTGGCCGGCCATGACCCACTCGCCGCACACGTGGCGCCGGGCCCCGATGCTCTGGGCGGCATCCTCGATGACGGGGAGGCCCACCGCTTCCCGCACGAGCTCGAGCGGCGCCATCTGCCCGAAGAGGTCCACCGGGACGACGGCCTTCGACCGCGTCGTGCGCGCGGCCGCGGCGGCCGCGGGATCGAGGTTGAACGTCCGCGGGTCGATGTCGGCGAAGACGGGCGTCGCGCCGACGTTGTGGATCGTCCCCGCCGTCGCGAAGAAGGTGAACGGGGTCGTGATGACTTCGTCGCCGCGCCCGATGTCGAGCGCCCGCAAGGCGAGCAGCAGCGCGTCGGTGCCGCTGGCGCACCCGATGGCGTGCTTCGTCTTCGAGAGCGTGGCGACGTCGGCTTCGAGCTCCTCGACCGGTCGGCCGAGGATGAACGTCTGGTCGTCGACGACCCGCATCATCGCGGCGACGACGTCGTCGCGGATCGCGGCGTGCTGGGCCTTGAGGTCGAGAAGCGGTACCGGCATGTGAGAGTCGGGGTCAGCGCGCAGTCCCGTAAGATCGCCGGTTGCGCAGGGCTGCACAACCCGTTGCTGCGCAACAACTTGGGTGGTCAGGCCGGATGTCCGGTCCCGTACGGGAGGGGAAAGCGCACCGCCGAGCCCGTGCGCGCCGCCTCGTAGATGCCGAGGACCAGCTCGAGCGACTTCCGCCCTTCGCGCCCGTCGGTGTCGGGCCGGGCCTCGCCGCGCAGGACCGAGACCACGTTGCGATAGTACGGCACGTGACCGAACCCGTACACGCTGGGCGGATTCGTGTTCGCCGCGTCAACGAGCCGGTCCTCGTCATCGTAATCCGCGAACTGCCAGTGCTCGATGCGGTTCACGGCCGTCCCGCCGATGCGCGCCGTCCCGCGCTCGCCGATGAGGGTGATGGAGCCCTCGAGGTTCTTCGGATAGGTGAGCATCGTGATGTCGAAGACGCCGAGGGCCCCCGATGTGAACCGCACGACGGCCGCCCCGGTGTCCTCCGCCTCGATGCGCCGGGCGAGCGTCGCCGTCTCCGCCACGACGCTCGACGGCGGCCCCATGAGCCACTGCATGAGGTCCACGTAGTGGCTCGCCTGATTCAGGAAGGCGCCGCCATCGTACGCCCACGTGCCGCGCCACGGCGCCTGGTCGTAGTACTCCTGCGGCCGGGTCCAGCGCACGGTGCAATTGGCCGTGTAGAGGCGGCCGAAGCGACCCTTCGCGACGGCGCGGTGCAGCAGCTGGACGGTGGGATTGAGCCGGTTCTGCTTCACGACGAACAGCTGCACGCCGGCCCGGTCGCACGCGGCGATCAGCCGGTCCGCCGCCTCGAGCGAGATCGCCATCGGCTTCTCGGAGAGGACGTGCTTCCCCGCCTCGGCCGCGAGGATGCCGTGCGCCGGGTGCAGACCGCTCGGCGTGGCCACCACGACGAGGTCGCACGGGGTGCCGGCGAGCATGTCGGCCAGCGCGCCGTAGGCCGGCACGCCACCCGCCAGCCGGGCCAACGCGTCGGCGCGCTCGCGTTCGATGTCGGCGACGGCCACGACGCGCAGACCCTCGACCTGGGCGATGGCCTCGACGTGGTTGCGCGCAATCCGCCCGCAGCCGAGGAGGGCGACGCGGAACTCGTCGAGCCCGCTCACGCGCTCCCCTCGGGTGCCATGCGCTCGCCGTCGAGGACGTAGCGCTCGCCCGTCGCCGGGCACCGGAAGCGCCGGACGCCATCCGCCTCGAGCGGCAGCGGCACCAGCTTCTCCCCGTGACGCGACATCCAGCCGGTGCGCCGCGCCGGCACGCCCGTCATGAGCGCGTAGGCGGGGACGTCCCGCGTCACCACGGCCCCCGCGCCGACGAAGGCGTACTCGCCGATGCTGTGGCCGCACACGACGGTGGCATTCGCCCCGATCGTCGCCCCGCGTCCCACACGCGTCGGGCGGTATTCGGTCTTCCGGGAGACGGCGCTCCGCGGATTGAGCACGTTGGTGAAGACCATGGACGGCCCGCAGAACACGTCGTCTCCGAGCTCGACGCCCTCGTAGATCGAGACGTTGTTCTGGATCTTCACGTTGTCGCCGATCCGCGTCCCGTTCATGACGACGACATTCTGGCCAAGCGAGCAGCGCGCGCCGATCACGGCACCCGGCAGGACGTGGCAGAAGTGCCAGACCCGCGTCCCCGCGCCGATCGTCGCGCCGTCATCGACGTAGGCGGACTCGTGGACGACGGCGGTCGGATCGACGCTCATCGCAGGCTCGTGGCGAGGGTCACGCGGCCGCCCTCACCGCCCCGCCAGCCGCGCGTGCCACTCCTGCACGCTCATCACGCCGACCTCCTCCGTCCGCGTCCCCGCGATCGCCTCGGCGGCCGCCGCCGCGGCGGCGACCGTCGTGACGTACGGGATCCGCTGCTGCACGGCGACCTGCCGCATCGAGCGGTCGTCGCGTTGCGCGGCACCGCCGAGCGGTGTGTTGACCAGGAAGGCGATCTCGCCGCGCTGCATCACCTCGACGGAGTCCGGATGCCCCTCCCCCACCTTCAGCACCCCCTGCACGGCCAGCCCGTGGGCCCGCAGGGCCGCCGCCGTGTTCCGCGTCGCGGCGAGGGTGAAGCCGAGCTCGGCGAAGCGGCGTGCCACCGGCACCGCCGGTTCCTTGTCCCGGTTGCTCAGCTTGAAGAGCACCGTGCCGCCCGTCGGCAGCGGGTTGCTCGCCGCCTGCTGCGCCTTGAGATAGGCCAACGGCACCGTGCGGTCGATGCCCATGACCTCGCCCGTCGAGCGCATCTCGGGGCCGAGCACCGGGTCGAACTCGCGGAACTTGTTGAAGGGGAACACCGCCTCCTTCACGCTCGCGTAGGGCGGCACGACCTCGTGCGTCACCCCCATCGCGGCGAGCGTCTCGCCGACCATCACCCGCGCCGCGATGCTTGCGAGCGGGACGCCGATCGCCTTCGAGACGAACGGGATCGTGCGGCTGGCGCGCGGGTTCACCTCCAGCACGTACACGGTGCCGTCCTTGACGGCGAACTGCACGTTCATCAGGCCGCGCACCCCCAGCGCCCGCGCGAGCGCCACGGTGTGACCACGGATCGCCGCCAGCTCGGCCTCGCCGAGCGACCACGGGGGCAGCACGCAGGCGGAATCACCCGAGTGCACGCCGGCTTCCTCGATGTGCTGCATGATGCCGCCGATGACGACGTCCGTGCCGTCGGCGACGGCGTCAACGTCCACCTCGGTGGCGTCGCTCAGGAAGCGGTCCACGAGCACGGGGCGGTCCTCGCTGACGACGACCGCACGGGCGAAGTAGTCCTCGAGGGCGCGCGCGTCGTGGACGATCTCCATCGCGCGACCGCCCAGCACGTACGACGGGCGCACCAGCACCGGGTAGCCGATCCGCGCGGCGATCGCCGCCGCCTCGGCCTGGCTGCGCGCCAGTCCGTTGGGGGGCTGGGCGATGCCGAGTTCGCGCGCGATCGCCTCGAACCGCTCGCGGTCCTCGGCGACGTCGATCGCGTCCGGGCTCGTGCCGAGGATCGGCACCCCCGCGGCCTCGAGGCCGCGCGTGAGCTTCAGCGGCGTCTGGCCGCCCAGCTGCACGACGACGCCGAGGGGTCGCTCGCGATGGACGACCTCGAGGACGTCCTCGAGCGTGAGCGGCTCGAAGTACAGCTTGTCGGAGGTATCGTAGTCGGTGGAGACGGTCTCGGGGTTCGAGTTGATCATGATCGCCTCGTACCCGCGCTCGCGCAGCGCCAGCACGGCGCGCACGCAGCAGTAGTCGAACTCCACCCCCTGGCCGATGCGGTTGGGGCCGGAGCCGAGGATGATCACGCTCTTGCGGCCGGTGCGCGGCGCCTCGCTCTCGGCGTCGTAGTTGCCGTAGAGGTAGGGCGTGCTCGAGGGGAACTCGCCGGCGCAGGTGTCCACCATCTTGTAGCTCGGGCGAACGCCGAGCGCCCACCGCCGCTCTCGCACCGCGTCCTCGGCCTCGCCGCGCAGGGCCGCCAGTTGGCGGTCGCTGAAGCCGAGGCGCTTCATCCGCCGGAGGTCGCCGGCGCCGGGCGCCGGCAGCGCCGCGTAGGCGCGCTCGGCGTCAACGAGCTCGTGGAGCTGCGCGAGGAACCACGGGTCGATGCCGGTGCGCTGGTGGATCTCCGCGAGGGAGATGCCCGCGAGCATCGCCCGCTTGACCTGATAGATGCGCTCGGGCGTCGGGCGACCGATGGCGGCCCGCAGCGTCTCGAGGGTGTCGTCGGCCAGCCGGTCGTCGGCCGGCGTGGTGCCGACGGTCCAGCCGGGGCGGCCGGTCTCGAGGGCGCGGAGCCCCTTCTGGAAGGCCTCCTTGAAGGTGCGGCCGATCGCCATGGACTCGCCGACGGACTTCATCTGCGTGGTGAGCCCCGGGTCGGCCTGCGGGAACTTCTCGAACGCGAAGCGGGGGACCTTGACGACGACGTAGTCGAGCACCGGCTCGAAGCTCGCCGGCGTGGTCTTCGTGATGTCGTTCTTGATCTCGTCGAGCCGGTACCCCACCGCGAGCTTGGCCCCGAACTTGGCGATCGGGAAGCCGGTCGCCTTCGAGGCGAGCGCCGAGGAGCGCGAGACGCGCGGATTCATCTCGATGACGATGAGCTCGCCGTCGGCCGGGTTGACCGCGAACTGGATGTTGCAGCCGCCGGCCTCCACGCCGATCTCGCGGATGATGGCCACGGCGGCGTCGCGCATCACCTGGTACTCGCGGTCGGTGAGCGTCATGGCGGGGGCGACGGTGATCGAGTCCCCGGTGTGGACCCCCATCGGGTCGAGGTTCTCGATCGAGCAGACGATGACGACGTTGTCGGCCGAGTCGCGCATGACCTCGAGCTCGTACTCCTTCCAGCCGAGCAGCGACCGCTCGATGAGCACCTGCGAGATCGGAGACTCGGCGAGGCCGCGCGTGACGATCCGTTCGTACTCGTCGGCCGTGTAGGCGATGCCGCCGCCCGAGCCGCCGAGGGTGAAGGCGGGACGGATGATGGCCGGATAGCCGGTGAAGTCCGCGATCGCCTGTGCCTCGGACCAGCTCGTCGCGATGCGCCCCTGGGGGCACTTGAGCCCGATGCGCTCCATCGCCTCGCCGAAGAGCTTGCGGTCCTCGGCCACCTTGATGGCGCGGGCGTTGGCGCCGATGAGCTGGGCGCCGAGTCGCTCGAGGACCCCGCGCTCGTGGAGGGCCATGGCGACGTTGAGCGCGGTCTGGCCGCCCATGGTGGGCAGGACGGCATCGGGCCGCTCGCGGGCGATGATCTTCTCGACGATGTCCGGCGTGACCGGCTCGATGTAGGTCCGGTCGGCGAACTCGGGATCGGTCATGATCGTCGCCGGATTCGAGTTCACCAGCACGACCTCGTACCCCTCTTCGCGAAGGGCCTTGGTCGCCTGCGTGCCGGAGTAGTCGAACTCGGCCGCCTGCCCGATGACGATCGGGCCGGAGCCGATGACGAGGATCTTCTTCAGGTCGGTGCGCTTGGGCACGGGCGGAACGGCAGGGGGCGGGTGCGACGAAGGGGGGAGCCGACGGCCCCCCCCTTCATCGGCTAACGGCAGGCACGGACGTCAGGCCACCCGGGCGGCGCGCGGGGCGCGCTGGACCTTGCCCGCCGCGAGGCAGCGGGTGCAGACCTTCACCTTGACGACCTTGCCGTCGAGCAGAATGCGGGCGACCTGGAGGTTGGGCTTCCAGGTGCGCCGCGACTTGTTGTTCGCGTGCGAGACGTTGTTGCCGTACGCGACGCCCTTGCCGCAGGTGAAGCAGCGGCTGCGATTGATGGCCATGGCGGTCAGCCCTCGACGAATTCGATGCGCGCCATCTCGGCCCCGTCACCCTTGCGGTGGCCGAGCTTGAGGATGCGCGTGTAGCCGCCCGGACGGGTGGCGAACTTCTTGCCCAAGTCCTGGAAGAGCTTGTCGGCGGCCTCGCGCTTGTGCACGTGGCGGCCGGCGAGGCGACGGGCGTGGAGGGTGCCCGCCTTCGCCTTGGTGACGAGCTTCTCGACGAAGGGACGGAGCTCCTTCGCCTTGGCCTCGGTGGTCTCGATGGCGCCCTGTTCGATCAGGGACGTGGCCAGGTTGCGGAGCAGGGCGAGCTTCTGCTCGCTCGTGCGCCGGAGTTGCCGGCCGGCCTTGCGGTGCCGCATGGGTTACTCCTCCTCGTCGTCGGGCGCGTTGGCCGCAGCGCGGCTCGGCGGCGTGCCCCAATCGGTGATGCGCACGCCGTCGCCGTTCTCGTCCCAGCGCATGCCGAAGTTGAGCCCCTCCTTCTCGAGGAGCTCGGCGATCTCGGACAGCGACTTCTTGCCGAAGTTCTTGACCTGCAGGATCTGCCCCTCGGTCTGGCGCACGAGGTCGCCGAGCGAGCGGATGTTGCTGTTCTTGAGCGAGTTGACCGAGCGGACGGAGAGCTCGAGGTCGTCGATCGGCGTCTTGAGCAGCTCCTTCAGGCGGAGGCCGTCGGCCCCCGTGACCTCGCCGCCGACCGCCATCGGGGCCGAGCTGTGCGAGCCGAAGCCGGCGAAGTACTGGAAGTGCGTCTGCGCCAGGGCGGCGGCGTAGGAGACCGCCTCTTCGGGGGAGATGGTGCCGTTGGTCTCGACGGTGAGGGCGAGCCGGTCGTAGTCGGTGCGCTGGCCGACGCGGGTCTCGGCGACGGTGAAATTCACGCGCGAGACGGGGGAGTAGATCGCGTCAATGCGGACGAGGTCCACCGGGAGCCCGCGGTCGAGCGGGTGGAGGTCGGCCTCGACATAGCCGCGCCCCTTGTTCACGTAGAGCTCGACGTGGAGGTCCTTGTCGTCCTGCAGCGTGAACAGGTGGTGCCGGGGGTTCACGATGCGGATGCCGCCCTGCAGCTCGATGTCGCCCGCGGTGACGGGGCCGGCGGTGCGCTTGTGGATGCGCAGGACGGCCGAATCCACGTCGTCGGCGAGGGCAAGGACGAGCTTCTTGAGGTTGGCGATGATCTGGTGGACGTCCTCGACGACGCCCGCGACGGTCTGGTGCTCATGCACCACGCCGTCCATGCGAACGCCCCAGACGGCGGAACCGCGGAGGGACGAGAGGAGCATCCGGCGCATCGCGTTGCCGAGCGTGTGGCCGTAGCCCCGCTCGAGCGGCTGCACGCGGAACTCCGCGACGTTCGGGTTGTCCTCGCGACGGACGGCCTCCACCAGGGTGGGGCGCACGAGTCCGCGAAGGTCGATGGTCTGCGACATCTATGGGTCTCCGTTAGGTCCGCCGGTGCGAGGAATCGCACCGGCGACGCCCGGCCCCGCCCCTGACGCGCGGCCGGCTCGTTCGGGCGTCAGGGGCCCGACCAGGGTTGGTTACTTCGAGTAGAGCTCGACGACGAGCTGCTCCTGCGCGGGCACCGGGATGGCGGTACGCTGGGGCTGCTCGAGCATGCGGCCCGAGAAGGTGTCGCGGTCAACCGCGATCCAGTTCGGGGCCTGCCCCTTCTTGGCCTGCTCCATCGCCCCCAGGACGGGGACGAACTCGCGCGCGTGCTGCCGGACGCGGACCTCGACCCCCGGGGTCACGGCGTAGGACGGGATGTCCACCGTCTTGCCATTCACCTCGACGCCGCGGTGCCGGATGATCTGGCGCGCGGCCCTGCGGCTCGGCGCGAACCCCATCCGGTACACGATGTTGTCGAGCCGGCTCTCGAGGGCCGCGAGCAGGTTGTGCCCCGTGATCCCCGGCAGCGTAGCGACCTTCTCGAACGTGTTGCGGAACTGCCGCTCGGAGAGCCCGTAGATGCGCTTGATCTTCTGCTTCTCGCGCAGCTGCTTGGCGTACTCCGACATCTTCTTGCGGCGCGCCGCCTGCTGCCCGTGCTGGCCGGGCGGATACGGCCGACGCTCGACCGGGCACTTCTCGGTGAAGCACTTCGTGCCCTTGAGGAACAGCTTCGTGCCCTCGCGGCGGCACTGCCGGCAGGCCGGCCCCGTGTAACGCGCCATCGCTCAGACCCTCCGACGCTTCGGCGGACGGCAGCCGTTGTGCGGAATCGGCGTGACGTCCTTGATCGACTTGACCGTCAGGCCCGCGGCGGCGAGCGCCTGGATCGCGGACTCCCGCCCCGATCCCGGCCCCTGCACCTTCACGTGGACCCGCTTCATCCCCGCCGAGAGCGCCTCGCGGGCCGCCTGCTCGGCGGCGACCGTGGCGGCGAACGGGGTGCTCTTCTTCGACCCCTTGAAGCCCGCCTTGCCGGCCGAGCCCCACGCGACGGCATTGCCGTTGGCGTCGGTGATCGTGATGGTCGTGTTGTTGAAGGTCGCGTTCACGTGCGCGAGCCCCTCGGCGTCCACGACCTTCTTGGTCTTCTTGCCCGTGGCCATTACTTGGTCACCTTCTTCTTGCCGGCGATGGCGCGACGCGGACCCTTCTTCGTGCGCGCGTTGGTGTGCGTCCGCTGCCCGCGCACCGGCAGGCCGCGACGGTGGCGGATGCCCCGGTAGGAGCCGATGTCCATGAGCCGCTTGATGTTCATCGCGACCTCGGTGCGCAGCGCGCCCTCGACGCGATGGTCACGCTCGATGACCTGGCGGAGCTTGTTGACGTCGGCGTCGGTGAGGTCCTTGATCCGCAGGGCCGGCGACACCCCCGTCTTCTCGAGGATCTCGCGGGCGGTCACCCGACCGATGCCGTAGATGTAGGTGAGGCCGATCTCGACGCGCTTCTCGCGCGGGAGGTCAACGCCGGCAATTCGTGCCATTCAATACGCTCCGGGTCAGCCCTGACGCTGCTTGTGCTTCAGGTTGCGCTTGCAGATGATGCGGGTGACGCCGTCTCGCTTGACCACCTTGCAGTGCTCGCAGATCGGCTTCACGCTCGAACGGACCTTCATCGGGAAATCCTCTGGACCATCGGGATTGGCCCGGGTGGTAAATCCGGGCAGACCCGTAACATAGACCACCGACGCGGGTGATTCAAGGGGACCCGCTTGACATTTCCGGCGGGCCGACGTGTACGGCCCTGTTTCGGTGTTCGCTCGGGGGCCGCCCGTTCGTTGTCCTGCCGACCGGCAAGGGCCGGACTCAGGTGCCGAGGTCGGCCAGCACGGCGCGCATTGCCACCGCCGGATCCGGTGCCGCCGTCACCGCCCGCCCGACCACCACATACCGCGCCCCGCGCGCCTGCGCCTCGCCCGGCGTGACGACGCGGGCCTGATCGTGCGTCGCGCCGCCGGCCAGCCGCGTCCCGGGCACCAGAGGCCACAGCCGCGGACACCCGGCACGCACGCGGGCCACTTCCTCGCCGCTGCAGACGATGCCGTGGCAGCCGGCACCTTCGGCGAGCGCGGCGAGACGCAGCACCTCGTCGGATACCGACGGCACCGCCTTGCCGGCCGCGCTCGCGTACTCGTCGGCCGAGAAGCTCGTCAGCACCGTCACCGCGAGGATGCCGCACCCGGCCCCGCCCTGCGACGACGCACCGCCGGCCCCGTCCACGGCCGCCTCGAGCATCCGCGAGCCGCCCGCCGCGTGCACCGTCAACAGGCGCGCCCCCAGCCGCGCCGCGCTGCGCGCGACCCCCTTCACCGTGTTGGGAATGTCGTGCGCCTTGAGGTCGATGAAGACGTCCTTCCCCTGCGCGTGCAGCCAGTCCACCACCCGCGGCCCGTCCACCGCGTAGAGCTCGAGCCCCACCTTGTAGAAGTCGCACGTCGGCCCGAGCGCGGTCACCAGCCGCTCGGCGGTCGCGAAGTCGGGGAGGTCGAGCGCCACGATCGGGCGCGCACGGGTCAGGTCGGCCATTGCAGGGTGCCGATGCACTCGGCGAGGGTGGTCCGTTCGCGGTCACACCATCGCGCGAGGCCGCGCACGATGCGCCCGGGGGTGCGCGGGTCGCGCATGCCGGCGGTGCCGACGCCGACGAGCGTCGCGCCGGCGAGCAGGTACTGCAAGGCGTGGTCGGCGGTCGCCACGCCACCCAGCCCGATCACGGGCACCGAGGGCAGCGCCTTCCGCACCAACCACGTGGCACGGACCCCGACGGGGAGCAACGCCGGTCCGCTCATCCCGCCGGTGCCGAAGCCCAGCATCGGCCGACGCCGTGCGACGTCCACCACCAGGCCGGGCATGGTGTTGGTCAGCGTGAGGGCATCGGCCCCGGCATCCACGGCGACGCGCGCCGCGTCAGCGATGGCGGGCAGCGCCGGCGACAGCTTCACCACCAAGGGGCGCCGGGTGGCGGCGCGCGCCCGCGAGACGACCGCCGAGAGCGCCTGCGGATCGGCACCGAACTCCATCCCGCCCGCCTTGACGTTGGGGCAGCTGACGTTGAGCTCGTAACCCACCGGCCCCGCGAAGTCATCGAGGTGCGTGATGACCTCCGCGAACTCGTCGATGGCGAAGCCGACGACGTTCACGAGCACCCTCGCGCGCCGGACGCACGCGAAGAGCGCCGGGAGGTGGCGGGCCTTGACCTCGACCATCCCCGGATTTGCCAGCCCGACGGCGTTGACCATGCCGCCGTCGAACATCCCCACGCGCGGCGCTGGCGCCCCGTGCCGCGGCGCCACGCTGACGGCCTTGGTGACGAGGCCGCCGAGCGCGTCGAGGTCGCAGACCTCGGCGAGCTCGTGCCCGTAGCCGCACGTACCGCTCGCCAGCACGACGGGGTTCTGCCAGTCGACGCCGGCGAACGTGACGGCGAGCGGGGTCATCGGCCGCCCCCTGGCCCGCGGCCGCCGCCGACGCGCCGTTCGTACCGCGCGAGGTACTCCATCGCCGCGTCGGCGACGGCCGCCCCCAGGCGCTCCTGTTCGCCGCGATCGGTCATCCACGCCGCCTCGCGGCGGTTGGTCCCGAAGCCGATCTCGACCAGGACCGCGGGCATGAACGCGGTGACCAGCACGCGGAAGCCCGCCTGCTTGACGCCCCGATTGGGGCCGGGGTGGATGCGCCGCAGCCGGTCCTGCACGAGGCGCGCGACTTCGCTCGACTCGCGCAGGTGCTCGTTCTGCGCCATGTCGTTGAGGAGGAAGCTCAGGTCGTCCCCGGCGGGGGCGTCGGCAGCGGTCTCGAAGCGCACCGACTCGTTCTCCATCTGTGCGACCCGGCGCTCGTCCTCCGTCTTTGCGTCGCTCAGGAAGTACGTCTCGAAGCCGCGGGTGGCCCCCGGATCGCTCCAACGCGGGTTGGCGGCGTTCACGTGGATGCTCAGGAACAGGTCGCCGCGCGCCCGGTTGGCGATGTGCCCGCGGTCGGCGAGCGCGATCAGCGTGTCGCGAGTGCGCGTCATGACCACGCGGGCCCCGCGACGCCGCAGCGCGGCGGCGACCTCACGCGCCACCTCGAGCGTGATGTCGGCCTCGTACACGCACGTCCCCGGACGGCAGTCGTGCGGGCCGCGCATGCCGCGATCCGGCCCCCCGTGCCCGGCATCCACCACGACGGTAAACTCGCCGCTCGCGCGGGGGGCAGGCGCCTCACCGATCGTCGGGGGGCCGGGTGGGGGCGTACGTCGCAGCCCGCGGCTGGTGGACGCGCGGTAGGCCGCGGAGGGCAGCGTGCCGCTCGACCGGAACAACCGCACCTCGGCCCGGCTGGCATCGTAGAGCACGCCGCTGACGACGCGCGGTACCACGTCGGTGACGACCGCGAACGGGAGCCACAGCACGCCGGCCCGCAGCTCGGGCGCACTCGGCAGCGGTACCGGCTGGCCGGCCGTGCGGACCCACGCGGACCCCGCCTCGAACTCGAGCCGTGTGCCCTCGACGAGCAGCGCCCACGTGGCCCCGCCCTGCGGACGCCACTGACCGCCAAGGGCGGCGGCGAACTCGTCGCCGCGGACGGCCGGCCCCGAGTCCAGCACCGCGACGGGCACCGCCAAGGCGCGATCCGGACTGCGCACGACGACCTGCGAGGGCACCTGGGCGGCCCCGACGGCCGTCCAGCCGGCCGCCGCCACCGCGAGGCGGCACGCCGCCACCGCGAGGCGGCACGCCGACCGTGCCGCGCCCATCACCGCCACGCCCGTCATCGCCGCGACCGGAGTGCCCGCGCGATGTCGCGCGCGGCCTCCTTCGCCTTGAGGTCCTCGCGCTTGTCGTGCGCCTTCTTGCCGCGGCCGAGTGCCATGCGGACCTTCGCGATACCGCTCGGCGCGAAGTAGAGCTCCATCGGGACGAGCGAGAGGCCCTTGCGCTCGAGCGCGCCGATGAGCTTGCGGATCTCGCGCTTGTGCAGGAGCAGCTTGCGCGTTCGCGTCGGCGCATGGTTGACGTAGCCGCCCTTTTCGTACGGCGCGATGTGGGCATTGAGGAGCCACAGCTCGCCGTTGTTGACCACCCCGAAGGCATCGGTGATGTTGGCGCGGCCGTCGCGCAGCGACTTGACCTCGCTCCCGGTCAACACCAGTCCGGCCTCGAAGGTCTCGAGGATCTCGTATTCGTGCCGGGCTCGGCGGTTCAGGGCGACGGACTTGCGCTCCGGCGCCGTCTCGGGAGTCGTTGCCACGCCGCAAATTACATCGCGCCACGGGCGATTTGACGCGGCCCCGCCGGCGCGCTAGGTTCCGCCTTCCTGCCGGAGTGGTGGAATTGGTAGACGCGCTGCGTTCAGGGCGCAGTGGGCGACAGCCCGTGTGGGTTCGAGTCCCACCTTCGGCACTTCGACGCGGCGTTCGCCTCCGGGCGGGCGCCGCGTCGTGGCGTTCGCCCCGGACTCAGCGCGCGAGCTTCGAGGGCGCGACGTCGTCCGGCAGTGCCGCCGTCCCGTATGCGGCGCGCAGCGCATCGGCGGCCTCGAGCATCCCGGCCGCCAGCACGGCGCCCGCCCGCGCGATGGCGCCGGCGTGGTCGCCGGTGATCGCGCCGGCGAACGTGAGGATCTCGCGCGCGAGGCGCGACTCAAGCGGCTCGCGCCCGTCCTTCTTGGCGACGGCCGCGCGGTAGGCGGCCAATCGGGCCTGGTACTGCCCGACGGCCACGGAGAGCCGGTCGGCGGCGATGTGCGGGTCGCGCGCGAAGGCACCGAGCACCGCCTGCGCCACCTCCTGCGCGGTCCGGTCGTTCAAGGCATCGCGTTCGGCGACGAGGACCCCGAGCGCCCGGCGGGCATAGCGCCACTCCCACCGGGCGTGGTCGTCGTCGCGGCGGAGCATGAGCGAAGCGAGCCATGCGACATCATCCTCGGTCGGCTCGGCCTGGAGTGCGACCACGACCCGTTCCGCCGCGGGATGCCGCGACGCGCCCAAGGCGCCGCCGAAGAGGCCACCCGCCACCGTGCCCCTCAGTTCTGCAGGACGGGCAGGGCGCCGCGCTCCGCGAGGCCAACCTGCTGCCGCACCGACGATTCGGGCTGGAGCAGGTCGGCCAGCGACACGCTCGCCAGCACGTCGTCGATCCGCCGCTGCAGGAGCTGCCAGACCGGCCGGATCGAGCACTGCGACGCATCCCCGCAGCGCTCGTCCGAGACGGGGTGCGCGACGCAGTGCAGCTCGAACGTCTGCAGTTCGGACGCCGCGATCACGTCGCGAACCGTGACGTCCGCTGCCGCGCGCGACAGGGCGTACCCGCCGCGCGCCCCGCGCGTACTCGCCACGATGCCCGCCCGCCGGAGCCGGAGCAGGATCTGCTCGACGTAGTCGGCGGGGAGGCGCTCCTGCGTCGCGATGTCGCGCCCCGTCACGGGGCCCTCACCGGACCGGCGCGCGAGGTGCAGCGAACAGATCAGGCCGTACTCGGCCCACGTGGTGATGCGCATGGGTGGATCCTAGGGCGATCGGACCGGGCGTACAAGAGGCGCGCGCCAGGGTGGCGTACCCGTCCCCGTCGTTCAGCGTGTGGGCGGGATTTCGAGTGCGTTCGCGAAGCGATTGAACAGGTTGAACGCCGCCGCCACGGCCACGAGCTCGACGGCCGCCCCGGCCGGCCACGCGGCCGATACCGCGGCGAAGACCGCGTCCGGGACGTGCCCGTCCCCGGCGGTCATGGCATCGGCGAGCGCCAGCGCGGCCCGATCCGGTTCGGCGAACCCGGACAGGTCGCCGCGCGCGAGCGCCTCGAGCTCGGCGTCGGTCGCACCGTAGCGCCTCGCCAGCATCGTGTGCGAGCCGAGGCAGTAGTCGCACCGATTGCGATGGGAGACGCGCACCGCGACGAGTTCCTTGAGCCGCACCGGAGCGGCGCCCTCCACCATGAGTCCGGTCAGGAGCCCCCGCAACGCGTCATGCACCGCCGGGCTGTGCGCGGCGATGCGGAACAGGTTGGGGATGTTCCCGCGCTCGCGCAGGAAGGCCTCGAAGATCGCCTTCTGCCTGGGCGGGACGTCGTCGGGGCCGAGCCGCGGCAGCCGCGCCCCGTCCTGGTCGGCCGCGCCGCTCACGGGTCCACCGGTCGGCGGGCAGGCCACGCCCCGGCGCCGAGGGCGACCAGCGCGCCCACCATGCCGAGTCCCATGAAGGCCACGCTCACGCCGTGCAACTTGCCGAACTCGGCGCGTCGCGGGTCGGTCACCGGCACCTCCTCGAGGTTGGCCGGCAACTCGGCGCGCAATCGCTGAATGCGGGGACCGATCGCGAACTGCGCAACGGCACACCCGGCAAAGAGCAGGGCGATCCCCACCCGCCATGGCCACGACCGGGTCGCCGCGCTCCGTCCGCGGAGCAGCCCCGCCGCTCCGGCGACGATCATCCCGCTCACGAAGACCACGGGCAGCACGCGTCCCACGACCGCCCCCGCCAGCATCCGCTGCGGCAGCACGGCGAAGGCGGCCGGGGCGACGACGGTGGTGAAGAGCAGGGCCGCCCCGCCCCACATCGCCACGAGGAGCAGCGACACCGTGGCGCGCACGTCGCCGACCGCCGCATCGGTCCGCGGCGCGTCCGTCACCACGAGCCCCCCGCTCACGCGCCCACCACGCGGGCCTGCCCGCTGAGAAAGGGATTGGCCTGCCGCTCGCGACCGATCGTCGTCGTGGGCCCGTGGCCGGGAAAGACGGCGGTCTCGTCGGGGAGTTCGGCCGCCCGCGCCAGCGAGGCCTGCATCGCGACGGGATCGCACAGCGGGAGGTCGGTGCGACCGATCGACCCGGCGAAGAGGAGGTCACCGCCGAACATGAGCCCGTCGCCGACGAACATCACGTGGCCCGGCGCGTGGCCGGGTACGTGCTGCACGACGAACTGATGGGCGCCGACGAACAGGCGATCGCCTTCCGCGAGCGCCACGTCGGGTTCACCGGCCGGCGGTTCGAAGGGCACCCCCCAGCGCGCGGCGGCCGCCCCTGCCATGCGCCAGAGCGGAAGGTCGGCCGGATGCAGATGCACGGGGACATCGGGATGCGCGCGCTTGAGGGCGGCGACTCCGCCGATGTGGTCGAAGTGCGCGTGCGTGAGCCAGATGGCAGTCAACGTCCCGCCCGAGGCCGCGACGGCCGCGAGAATGCGGTCGGCGTCGTCGCCCGGATCCACGAGGACGACGTCACCGGAGTCGGGGTCCGCGAGGATCCAGCAGTTCTCCTCGAGCGGCCCGACGGCAAGGCCCCGGACCTTCACGCGCCGTGCCCGGCCGCGGCCGGCATCGGCACGGCGTCGCCAAGCCCGTGGTGCGCCAGCCACCGCTCGGCCTCGAGGGCGGCCTGACATCCCGACCCGGCGGCGGTCACCGCCTGTCGGTAGTAGTCGTCGGTCACGTCGCCCGCGGCGAAGACGCCGGGGATGCTGGTCGCCATCCGGCCCGGCTCGACCCACACGTACCCGTTGTCCTTGAGCTTGAGCTGCCCGTCGAGGAACCCGGTCGTCGGGGTGTGGCCGATCGCGACGAAGAGGCCGCCCACCGCGAGGTCGCGCTCCGCACCCGTGCCGATGTCGGCGATCCGCAGGCCGCGGATTTCCTGTTCGCCGAGGACCTCGACGACGCGGGTGTTCCAGAGCACCTCGACCTTGGGATGCTGCATCACCCGCTCGGCCATCACCTTCGACGCGCGGAACCGGTCGCGCCGGTGGAGGACGTACACCTTCGACGCGAACTTCGTGAGATAGAGCGTCTCCTCCATCGCCGTGTCGCCGCCACCGACGACGGCCAGCACCTTGTTGCGGTAGAACGGGAGGGCCCCGTCGCACACCGCGCACGCCGACACGCCGCCGCCCGACTGCGCGAGCCGCTCCTCGTGCGGCACGCCGAGCCATTTCGCGTAGGCCCCCGTGGCGACGATCACCGTCAGCGCCTGCACCGGCTCGCTGTAGTTGGGGGTGATCGTGAAGGGGTGGGTCCCGAGCGCGACCGCCTTGACGTCCTCCGACATCACGCGGACCCCGAAGCGCAGCGCCTGCGCCTTCATGCGCTCCATCAGCACCGGGCCGGTCACGCCGTCGGGGAAGCCGGGGTAGTTCTCGACCTCGGTGGTGGTCATCAGCTGCCCACCCGGCAGGACGATGCCCCGCGGTTCGCCCTCGTACACGAGCGGGCCCAGGTTGGCGCGGGCGGCGTAGATGGCGGCGGTCCAGGCGGCCGGGCCGGAGCCGATGATGACGACGTTTTCCACGGGCATCGGGGTGGGTGCGGGACGCGAGACGAGCCGTAAAGCTAGCCGGATCGGCCGCTCAGGGTTCGGCCGCCGGGCCGACCACCAGGCGGCCGAAGGCCCCGTGACAATGCGACACCGTTCCCACGAGGAATTCGCATGGCCCGGCGGCCGCCGCCTCGAGCACGGTCGTCCCCGCCGACCGGACCGCCGCCGTGTCGAACATCCCCACCCCCCACGCCCGGTGCTCGCAGTGGAACACGAGCGGGCCGCCGATCGTGTCGCCCGCCGCGCGGCGCGCCTCGACCCACCGGGCGGCCATCGCGGGCATGCTCCAGTCACGCGGCCCGCGTGTGTGCGGGCACCGGGCGGGCTCGATGCAGTTGACCGGGCAGGTCCACGTGGCAAAGCTGGCGTAATGCGGGGCGTCGCCATTGGCCTGCTGCCACGGGACGTCGAGCGGCGCGGGGAGCGCCCGAAGGCCGACTGTCCGCGCGGGCCACGCGTCGCGCACCCGATCGAGGATCCACTCGACCATCAGGTGCGGCATCAGCGGCGACGGGACGACCGCGTCGTCGGGGGCTGCCTCGGCGATCGCACGCCCGAAGTGGTCGCGCCAGGTGGCCACCACCAGATGCGGCGCGGGCGCCTCGGGCCCGGCGTCCCGCCAGGTGGATTCGCGCGTCACGAGGCACGCCGGGTCGCGATCCACGACCTCGAGGCACCGCCAGCCGATCGCCCCGGCGGCGGCGGCACGCTGCAACTGGCGCACGTAGTAGCGCCCGTAGCATCCACCGCCGACGACGGTGATCGTGCCGTAGTGCGCGCGCGGCCGCGCCTCAGCGACCAAGGTGGCGTCCGCCGTCCACGTGCAGCACCTCGCCGGTCACGTAGCGCGCCGTGGCGAGGTACCGCACGGCATCGGCCACGTCGTCGGGCGACCCGATCCGGCCGAGCGGCGTCCCGGCGGCCAGCGCGTCGCCGACGGCCGGCTCGGCGCCGTCCGGAAGCAGCACCACGCCGGGCGCCACGGCATTGACGCGCACCGCCGGTGCCAGCACGCGCGCGAGGCCGCGGGTGAGGTGTTCGACGGCGCCCTTCCCCACGCCGTGCACGAGGTAGGGTGACGACCAGTCGTACGCGAGGTGATCGGCGATGTTGACGATCGCGCCGTGTCGCGCCGCGAGGAACGGTGCCGCCGCCTGCGCCAGCAGGAACGGGGCGCGGACGTTCATCGCAACCGACGCGTCGAATTGTCCGGCGGTGACCTCGCCGACGGGGGCGCGCAGCCACGAGGCCGCGCTGTTGACGAGCAGGTCGAGTCCGCCGGCCTGCGCGACGACGTCGGCCACGAGCGCCGTCGGCGTCGCGGGGTCGGCAAGGTCCGCCCGGCAGGCGAAGGCGCGCCCGCCCGCCGCCGCGACCAACCGCACGGTGTCGTCCGCTCCGTCCCGCGACCCGTGGTAGTGCACCGCGACGACGTAGCCGGCCGCCCCGAGCCGGTGCGCGATCGCCTGCCCGACGCGCCTGCCCGCCCCGGTAACGAGGGCGACCGGGGGGCTCATCCTCGGCGCTCCGGCATCGGCGCCGGTCGCTCAGCCGGCGACGGCCGCCGCGCGAGCGGCGACGGCCGCGTCCTGCTCGTCGAGCCAGGTCTTCGGGACGTGCTGGTTGCCGAGTTGCCGCGGGCCCTCGAACTGGCCGTGCCAGTCGGACCCGCCGCTCCTGAGCAGGCCATGCCGTTCGGCCAACTCGGCGAAGCGCACGCGATCGTCCGCGCTGTGGCTGGGGTGCGCCACCTCGATGCCGTCCATGCCGGCCTTGGCCACCTGCCGCACGAGGTCGGGGGTGCCGAGCCGCCCCGGATGCGCCCACACGGCGAGGGCACCGGCGTCGTGCAGCATCGCCAGCGCGTCGTCGAGCTCGAGCCGGCGCTTCTCGACGTACGCCGGGCGTCCGTTGCCGAGCCAGCGGTCGAAGGCCTCGCGCAGGTCGGACACGTAGCCGCGCGCGACGAGCGCCTTGGCGACGTGCGGCCGGCCGAGGGAGCTGCCGCTCGCCTGCGCCCGCACCTCGTCCATGGTGACGGTGACGCCGAGCGCGCCGAGGGCGCGCACGATGCGCTCCGCGCGGGAGACGCGGGCCTCGCGGAACGCGACCAGGGCCGCCTCGAGGCCGGTCATGTCGCGCACGTGGAGCCCGAGCACGTGCAGTTCGCGGCCGTGGAAGTGCGCGCTCAACTCGACGCCCGCGACGACGCGGACACCGAGCGGGGCGGCTGCGGCGCGGGCGGCCTCGACGCCGGCGAGCGTGTCGTGATCGGTGAGGGCGAAGGCCACGAGACCCGCCGTCGCCGCGCAGCGCGCCACGTCGGCGGGCGGCAGGGCCCCGTCCGACGCGGTGGAATGGACCTGCAGGTCGACGAACGGTCCCGCCGGTTCCACCGGGGTGGCCGCGTCGTGGGTCATCGCCGGTATCCGAGTTCCGGCGACAGCTCGGCCGGCTGCGACTGCGCGAGGAGGGCCTCCAACTGGGCGTCGGAGAGCTCCGCGAGCGCCTGCTCGCGGGCGCGGCTGCCGGTCGGGGAGAAGCGCGTGGCGCGCTGCTCCGAGCCGTCGTGCCGGGTGAAGATGAGACCGATCTCGTCGCGGTCGTATTGGGTGATGCGCCCCGACAGGGTGACGCGCCACTCGATGCCGCCGACCACCACGCGACGCACGGGCATCAGCGGGGCTCCACTTCGACGTACGGCCGGTTGGTGCCCGTGGGCGGGTCGGGCGCGGCGTTGTGCGCGGCGACGAGGGTATCGGGGTCGGTCGCCTCGCAGAACTCGACGAACGCCCCCGGCAGCGAGGCCTCCTCGAAGACCCAGTAGCGCACGCCCGCCTTGGCGTAGTGCGTCCGCCGCGCCGCGACGCGCGCGAGGAAGGCCTCGCGCTGGTCGGCGGCGACGGTGGTGCGCCCGATCGTCAGGACCCGCGGCATGCGGCGCTCACGATTCGGGGAAGGACTCGCACCACTGCTTGACGTCCGTCAGGAAGCCGTCCGCGTCGGCGCCGTCGATGATGCGATGGTCGAACGAGAGCGCGAAGTACGCGCACGTGCGGATCGCGATCGTGTCCTCGCCGTCCGGGCCGGTGACGACCTTCGGCCGCTTCTCGATCGCGCCGAGCCCGAGGATGGCCACCTGCGGCTGCGGGATGATCGGCGTGCCGATCAGCGACCCCTTTACCCCGTAGTTCGTGATGCTGAACGTGCCGCCCTGTACCTCGTCCGGCGAGAGCTTCTTCGTCCGGGCGCGCTCGGCGAGGTCGTTGATGCCGCGGCCGAGGCCGAGGAGCGAGAGCTCGTCGGCCCGCTTGAGCACCGGGACGATCAGCCCCCAGTCGAGCGCGACCGCGAGGCCGATGTTGATCGGCTGCCGGTAGATGATGTCGCTGCCGCGCACGGCGGCGTTGAGCACCGGGTGCTTGCGGAGCCCGCGCGTCACCGCGTGCACGATGAACGGCAGGAAGGTGAGCTTGACGCCGGCCTGCTCGAACTCGGCCTTGCGCTTCGCGCGGAGGCGCGCGATGCGGGTGAGGTCCACCTCGAAGACGGACGTGACGTGCGCCGAGGTGTGCTTGGACTCGACCATCCGGTACGACGTGATCGCCCGGATCTTGGACATCGGCTCGACGCGGTCGCCCGGCCACGGTTCGGGGAGCGGGGTCGGGTTGACGTTGCCGGGGTTCGCGACGCCGGCCGGAGCGTAGTGCGACGCCCCGGGCGCCGGCGCGAGGCCGGCCGTCGGCGCAGCCCCGGCCTTGGGGGCCGTCCCCGCCTCGAGGGCGGCGACGAGGTCCTTCTTGGTGACGCGGCCGGCGATGCCGCTGCCGCGCAGGCCGGCGAGGTCCACCCCGGCGTCGGCGGCCATCTTGCGGACGAGCGGCGACGACCGGGTGCGCAGCCGGTCCTCGAGGCCGTTGCCGCTCGCGGCCACCGGCGCGGCGGGGGCGGCCGCGGCCCGCGCCGCGGGGGCGGCCGCGGCCTGAGGCGCTGCGGACGCTGCAGGGGCGGCGGCGGCCGGGGCGGGTGCCGCGGCGGTCCCGCCGGCCGCGAAGGCGGCGACGTCGGTCTCGAGGCGCGCCACGACCGTCCCGACGGGCACGGTCTGGCCCGGCTGCACGAGAATCTCGGCGAGCACCCCGGCCGACGGCGCGGGAATCTCGGCGTCCACCTTGTCCGTGGAGATCTCGAAGATCGTCTCGTCGCGCTTCACCGCATCGCCGACCTGCTTGACCCACTTCGAGAGGGTGCCTTCGGCGATGGATTCCCCCATCTGGGGCATGATGACGTCAACGCGGGCCACGCAGGACTCCTCTACGGGGAACGGTCGCCGCGCGCGCTCGCGCGCAGGCACCAGAAAGCTAGCGACGGAACGAGCAGGACGCCGATCAGGACGCCGATGCCGGCGTACACGTGCCAGTGGCACGCGGGGAGCCCTTCACCCGGATTGCAGTCGTTGACCGAGCCGACGATCTTGGCGACCATCGTGCCGAGGATGCCGCCGCCGGCGGCGCCGGCGATGGCGGTGAAGCAGCCGAGGGCGACCCGCGAGGCGATCGCCTCGGTGCGGGTCGGCTCGTACGGAGGGGTGGGCGACGTCATCGCGGGCTCAACGCCTCACCACGCCAGCAGGTGCCGGACGGCGCGGACGACGTCGGCGACCTGGGGCAGCACGTAGTCCTCGAGCGGCGGCGAGTACGGCAGGGGGACGTCGGCGGCCGCGACGCGCAGCACCGGGGCGTCGAGCCAGGCGAAGCTGGTCTCGTTGATGCGCGCGCACAGCTCGCCGGCGATGCCGCCGGTCCGCGTGTCCTCGTGGAGCAGGAGGACGCGGTGGGTCTTGCGCACCGTCGCCTGGATGGCCTCGTCGTCGAGGGGGAGGAGCGAGCGCAGGTCGAGCACCTCGACCGAGATGCCCTCGGCGGCGAGCTGCTCGGCGGCCTCGAGCGCCTTGTGCACCGTGGCCGCGTACGTGATGATCGAGGCGTCGGTGCCCTCGCGCGCCACGCGCGCCTTGCCGATCGGCACGACGTGGTCGCCGGCGGGCATGACGCCCTTCACGCGCCGATACAGGTACTTGTGCTCGAAGAAGAGCACGCAGTCGTCGTCGCGGATGGCGCTCTTGATGAGCCCCTTGGCGTCCTCGGCGGTGCTGGGATAGACGATCTTGAGGCCGGGCGTGTGCAGGAAGGCGGCCTCGGGGTTCTGCGAGTGGAACGGCCCGCCGCGCACGTAGCCGCCCGACGGCCCGCGCACCACCATCGGGCACGGCAGGAACGCGCGGTAGCGCGCCGTGGCCACGTAGTTGGTGAGCATGTCGTACGCGCACGAGATGAAGTCGATGAACTGGAGTTCGACGACCGGCCGCATCCCCATGTGGGCCGCGCCGGCAGCCGCGCCGACGAAGCCCGCCTCGCTGATCGGCGTGTCGAGCACGCGGGCGTCGCCGTACTTGGCGAGCAGGCCCTCGGTGACCTTGAAGGCGCCGCCGTAGGCCCCGATGTCCTCGCCCATGCAGAAGACCTCGGGACTGCGCGCCATCTCCTCGTCGATGCCCTCGCGGATGGCCTCGAGGAAGGTGATCTCATTCGCCACCGGAGGTCCCCCATGATGCCGGCCGCTCGTGGCGCTCGACGGCCTTGGTGACGCCCTCGCGGTACCACTCGGCGGGCACGACCGGCGGGTCGGCGTACACGCCGACGAGGGCATCGGTCCCCTCGGGCATCGGGCTCCGCTCGGCCTCGTCGGTGGCGGCGTCCACCTCGCGCTGCACGCGAGCGTCCATCTCGGCGAGGCGCGCGGCTGGCACCCGGAACTCGGACATGAGCCGCGCCACGTAGCGGTCGAGCGGGTCGTTGTGCGCGGCCCACCATTCGAGTTCGCCGGGCGGGACGTAGCTCTGGTTGTCGTGCTCGGCGTGCCCCTTGCGGCGGTAGGTGACGAGCTCGACGAGGGTGACCCCCTCGCCGGCGCGCGCCCGCTCGACGGCCGCCCTCGTGACGTCATAGACGGCGAGCACGTCGTTGCCATCGGCCTGCACCCCGGGGATGCCGTAGGCGGCGGCCTTGTCCTTGAACCACTCGCCGGCGAACTGGCGGGGGTTCGGCGTCGAGTAGGCGTAGCCGTTGTTCTCGACGATGCACACCAGGGGGACCTTCTGCACGGCGGCGAAGTTGAGCCCCTCGTGGAAGGCGCCGGTGCTCGTGGCACCGTCGCCGACATAGACGAGCACGACCCGCGGCTCGCGCCGCATCTTGAAGGACAGCGCCACGCCGGCCATGACGGGCACCATGTCGCCGAGGTGCGAGATCTGGCCGACGAACCCGCGGTCGAGGTCGCCGAAGTGGATGTTGAGCTCGCGCCCGCGGGTGGGAGAGTCGCCCTTGGCCATGTACTGGCGGATCACCTCGAGCGGGGTCGCCCCCTTCACGAGCATCGAGCCCATGTTGCGGATCAGCGGACTCAGGATGTCACGGCGCTCGAGCGCGAAGGCCGACCCGACGGCGTCGGCCTCCTGGCCGAGCGAGCGGAAGAGGCCGCCGACGACCTTCGTCTGCTTGTAGAGTGCGACCAGACGCTCCTCGAGGGTGCGCGTCAGGCGCATCCAGTAGTAGAGCTCGAGGCGCTGCGCGTCGCCGAGGGCCCGGGCGTGAGGCCCGAGCGGGGTGGCGCGCGGCTCGCGCGCGAGGATGCCGGGTGGGGCGGCCGGCGTCGTCCGCTTCGGCATCAGTAGGACGCCTCGAGGGCGTGCCGGGGATCGGCCGCGCGATGCACCTGCACGAAGAACTTCTTCACGTTGCGGTCGAGGCGGCTCTCGCCCATCTGGTCGGTGTGGACCTCGATGAACGCGTAGTGACCGCCCTCCATGGCGACCGTCAAGGCGAGGGTGCCGATGGGGCCGCTGAAGCCGCGGGCCCGCTTCTCGCGCGTGGTGGCGGCGAGGCCGATCGTCGGGAAGAAGCCGTCGGCGAGCTCGAGGACCCGGTCGGGGTCGAGCGAGGTGCGGTGGAAGTGCTTCACGAGGGCTCCGTCAGGTCCCGTTGGGCTGCGGCGGACGACGCACTCCCTGCATCCAATCCACCCGTTCGAGGCGCGAGAGCGAGTCGCGGCGGAACTGGATCGCGATCGCCCAGTCGCCGGCGGTGAGGTAGTTGAGCTCGCCGTAGTACGCGCCCGGCTCGGCGCCGGGCAGGAGGGCGTCCCACGTGTTGACGCCGTCGCGGCTCGTCGCGAAGATGCGCCCCTCGCCCCTCTCGATCGGCTGGCCGGTCTCCTTGTCGCGCACGACGACCTTGTAGCGGACCTTCGTCCGCGCCACCGGCGGCATCGGGTCCATGGAGACGCGGAACGAGAGGTCCTTCGTCCAGTGCCGCAGGTCGCTCGCCTTCTCCTGGCTGCCGCAGGCGGTCACGACCGCCGCCGCGAGGACGAGCGCTGCGGCGGCGGTCACCCGACGGAGGGTCATGGCGCGTACTCCGTGCCGAGGTGGGTGACCTGCTCCTCCCCGATGAGGAAGCGGATCGTGTTCTTGAGCTTGGCCTGCTGGATGAACAGGTCGTGCTCGGGCGTCAGGCCCGCGGGCGCCATCGGGCTCTTGAAGTAGAAGGAGAGCCACTCCTGCATCCCGCCCAGGCCGGCCCGGGCCGCGAAGTCGAGGAAGAGGGCCAGATCGAGGACGATCGGGGCCGCGAGGATCGAGTCGCGGCAGAGGAAGTTGACCTTGATCTGCATCGGGTAGCCGAGCCACCCGGTGATGTCGATGTTGTCCCACCCTTCCTTGTTGTCGCCGCGCGGCGGGTAGTAGTTGATCCGCACGACGTGGGCGAAGTCGCCGTAGAGCTGCGGGTAGAGCTCCGGCTGCAGGACGGTGTGGAGCACCGACAGCTTCGACGTCTCCTTGGTCTTGAACGACGCGGGGTCGTCGAGCACCTCGCCGTCACGGTTACCGAGGATGTTGGTGGAGTACCAGCCGGTGAGGCCGAGCATGCGCGCCTTGATCGCCGGGGCGATCGCCGTCTTCATCCACGTCTGGCCGGTCTTGAAGTCCTTCCCGGCGACGGGGACGCCACGGGCCTCGGCCAGCGCCTCGAGCGCGGGGATGTCCACGCTCAGGTTGGGCGCGCCGTTCGCGTAGGGGACGCCCTCCATGAGGGCGGCCCACGCGTAGAGCATGGACGGCGCGATCGCGGGATCGTTGACCGACATCGCCGCCTCGAAGGCCGCGAGCGACTGGTGCGCCGCCGTCGGTGCCACGAAGGCCTCGGTCGAGCCGCACCAGATCATCACGGCGCGCGCAGAGCCGTGCCGGGCCATCGTGTCGCGGATGTCCGCGCGCAGGGCCTCGGCGACGTCGCGCATCGTGGCGTCCCGCTTGACGTTCGGCCCGTCGAGCCGCGTGACCCAGCGGGGATCGAACGCCGCCGGCATCGGGACGAGGCCGGCGAGCGCCCCCGCGACCTCGTCGAGGTGCCGCGGCTCGAGCACCCCCGCCTTGCGCGCCGCCGTGGCCGCGTCGTCGGGAATCGGGTCCCAGGCGGCGAAGCGCAGGTCCTCGAGCCCGGCGAGCGGGATGACGTCGCGGATGCGCGGCGACCGGCGCTCCCCCCGCTGGCCGAGGCGGATCGTGGCGAGCTGCGTGAGCGCCCCCACCGGCTCGGCGTGGCCGCGGCGGATCAGCTCGACGCCGGCCACGAACGTGGTGGCGACGGCCCCCAGGCCGGGCAGGAAGACGGTGAGCGGCCCCTCGGCCGGGGCGATGCGGGCGGGACGGATGTCGGGAAGTGGCATGGCGGTTGGCGGCGGTTCAGGTGACCTGGCGGCGCATTTCGGCCATGCGCTGCCAGACGGTGACCCACGAAGTGATCGCGAGGAGCAGGACGACGGCCTGCAGGACCCAGCCGTCGAAGTCGGCACCGAAGAAGGCCTGCGGTGCCGCGAGAATAGTGATGCGCTCGGGGCGCTGGAGCCAACCGGTCTTGAGGTCGGCCCCGAGCGCCTCGCCCCGGGCTCGGGTGTAGCTGGTGACCTGCGCCCCGACGAGCGCGGCGATGCAGAGGGCGACCATCGCCGGGCTCCGCAGCGGGCCCGGCTGCGCGAAGAAGACGGCGAGTCCTCCCAGCAACGCCCCGTCGGCGACGCGGTCGAGCGTGCTGTCGAAGAACGCCCCGAAGGTCGAGGCCGTGCCCGTGCGCCGCGCGACGGTGCCGTCGAGGACGTCCCACAGTGCGGTGAGACCAAGGAACCAGCCGCCGGCGCGGATCTGCCCGAGGGCGAAGAGCACCCCGGCCGCGCCGCAGCAGACGGTGCCGATCACCGTGATGGTGTTGGGCCGGACGCCGCGCGCGACGAGCCAGTCCGCGACCGGCCCGATGAGCCGCAGGTACCCGCGGACGATGGTTTGCCAGATCATCACGTTCCGCGGTACAGCAGGTACGGCGCGACGCGGCGGCGAAAGGCGGCCACGGCGGCGGTGTCGCGGGCCATCACCGTGCGCGGCGACTCGCCCGCAAGCAGGGCCAGCCGCAGCGCGGCGGGGCCGAACGTGCGGTCGAAGCCCTCGTCGCGGACCTTGAGCGAGTCGCGGTGCGCCTTCGCGATGGCCCAGAACATCGCGGCGAAGAGCGACGTGCTCCGCAGCTGCTCGCGGTCGGTCACCGTGATGCGGAGGCCACGCACGCGCTTGCCGGCGTACTTCGCGTCGCCGGGCGCGACGGGGGTGAAGTCCTCCGGCGCGAGCCGCACGCCCGGCAGCGGGATGGTGTCGAGCAGCGCGAGGACCCGGGCGGGGTCCATCCACGGGGCGCCGATCAGCTGGAACGCGGCGGGCGTGCCGCGGCCGACCGAGACGTTCGTCGGTTCGAAGGCGACCATCCCCGGGTACAGCATGGCGCTCGTGAGGTCGGGCATGTTGGGACTCGGCTTCACCCACGGCAGCCCCGTCCGGTCGAACCACTGGCCGCGCGACCATCCGGCCGCCGGGACGACGTGCAGGTCGGCCCCGAGACCCAGCACGCCGTTGTAGAAGCGCGCCTGCTCGCCCATGGTGAGGCCGTGCCGCAGGGGCACGGGAAAGAGCGCGGTCGGGCGTGCCATCTTCGGCGGCGCGTGCACCTCGTGGTTCGTCAGCGCGCTGTCGGCGATCGGGCCTTCGACGATGTGCCCGCCGATCGGGTTGGGCCGGTCGAGGACGACGATGCGGATCCGGTTCTTCGCGGCGGCGCGCAAGGCGTAGAGCATGCTGGCCGGGAACGTCCACGGCCGCGCCCCGAGGTCCTGCAGGTCCACGACGAGCACGTCGAGATCGCGGAGGAGCGAGTCGGGGGGCGGCATCGGCACGCGGCCGTACAGCGAGACGACCGCCAGCCCCGTCCGCGGGTCCGTCTCGTCGGCGAGGTTGATGCGGTCCTCGGTGCCGCGGATGCCGTGCTCGGGGGCGAACAGCCGCACGAGCCGCGTGCCGGCGGCCTTCGCACGCGCGTCGGTGAACAGCCGGTCGATCGTCGGCACCCCGCGCTCGTCAATACCGCTCTGGTTCGTGAGCAGCCCGACGCGCTTGCCGGCGATGAGGGCGAGCGAGTCCGCGAGCAGGACGGATATCCCGGGGCGCACGGTCGGCGCCAGCTTGAGACTGTCCACCGGGAAGGGGCTTGGCGGCGCCGGCCGGACCTGCGCCTGGCCCGCCCCGGCGCCCGCGGCGGAGAGCATCAGCAGGGCCGCAGCGGCACCGCGCCGTGCCGTCGAAAACTGT